>JAABUJ010002049.1_pt1 | contig 26453 bp, 24 predicted proteins | sample 5559131 | NCBI WGS metagenome assembly JAABUJ01 (sample SAMN10711875, study PRJNA513366) | rock metagenome | isolation source: Antarctica rocks | place: Antarctica: Victoria Land, Mt New Zealand nord | collected 2016-01-07
GCAAGGCACATCGTGTCGATGTCCAGTGTTCTCGAGAGTCACCTCGTGCTGCCGGCACCAGCCTGCCGGACCGGCCCTCCCGGGCCGCCACCACACTCACAGTGTTCTCGTTGCTGCCCCGCTGCCACGGGGAGTTGTGATGTCGCGGGTCATCGCTGACAGTTTTCGTCAGGAGATCGCTGACACTAGCGGCGCCGGCCGGGTGGGATGCCGGTGCCTTGGTAGCGGCGGGTGGTGTCGATGGTGAGCCGGCGGAGTAGGCCGCTCTGGCCGTAGATGGCTAGGTCGAAATCGCGGGCGATGACCAGGACTCGTTGCCCGGCGAGGCGGCTGTCGATGCCGACGACGTAGTCGCTCCAGCCGATGTGGCCGGCCTTATGGACGCTGTGCACGCTGGCCCGACTGGGGCCGGCGATGGCGGTGCCCGGTGTGGCTGGTGGGCTGGCTGCCCAGCGCTCGTACGGGGTCTGGCCGTTCAGCGCCTTGTGGGGTCGGACCCGGTTGTAGTGCGCGCGCCAGCGGTCGAGCTGGTCCTGCAGCTCCTCGACGGTGGCGGCCGGAGGCTCCAGCCGCAGCCACGCTTTGGTGCTCTGGTGGGAGCGTTCAAGTTTGCCGCAGGTCTGTGGATGCCCTGGCCAGGAGCAGATCTGGATGACGCCCAACGACCGCAGCATCCGTTCGAAGTCGGCGGCGCCGTGCTTGGCGAGCCGGCCGGTGAAACAGCTGCCGTTGTCGTTCATGACATGCGCTGGTAGCCCCCACTCCTGCACCGCAGTGGTGAACGCGTCCCAGGCGGCTTTGGCTGTGGGGCCGGTGTCGACGCGGGCCGCGACGAGCGCACGAGAGTGGTCGTCCAGGATGTCCATGATCCACACCGTTCGACCGTCCGAGAGCGCCCAACGGGTGGCGTCGATCTGCCAGGCGTCGTTGGGGCGGGGCCACTCGAACCGCTGCCAGGCGATCTTCGGGCGCTTGTGCGGCTGCGGGGTGACCATCCCTCGCCGCACCAGCACCCGGTGAATCGTCGCCACCGACGGCGCGATATGTCCGCGGCGCTGCAGCTGGTAGGCGATGCTCTGCGCCCCGCAATCGGGGCGCAGCTCTTTGCGCAACCGCACGATCGCGTTCTCGGTTTCGGTCGAGGTCGCCCGCGGCGAGGACAACGGCCGCCGGGATCGCTCAACCAGACCGGCCGGACCCTCGGCCTGGAACCGGCGCCGGTACTTGTAGAGGGTCTGGCGGGAGATGCCCAGCTCCCGGCACAACGCCGTGACCTTCAGTGGCACCCCGCTGGAGAACACCGCCAGCAGCTTCGCTTCCATCGACACACCCGTCCGCGCCATGCCCAAGGGCTACTACCGGCGACCACCTCGGCGTCAGCGATGTCCCGCGACAGGACCGTCAGCGAACAGTAGAAACACAACAGCTGCCACGGGGAGTGCGGGTCGCAGAAGTAGACCGGTATCCCTGTCGCGACGGTGAACCTCGCGTGCGCCGCCATCTCCTTGCCCTGGTCCCAGGTGATGCTGTTGCGGAGGAACTGCGGCAGGGTCGCCATCTTCTGCGCCAACACGATCGCGACCCGGTCCGCGGTCCGGTCATAGGGAACCCGCACCAGCATCACGTACCGCGTGGCCCGCTCGACCAGGGTCGCGATCTGGCTGCGCCCGCCCTGCCCGATGATCAGATCGCCCTCCCAGAACCCGGGCACCGCCCGGTCCTCCGCGCTTCCACCGGCCGCTCGCTGATGTTGACCATCCCCACGATGTTCCCCCTGGCCACCCCCGCCCGGGACCGGTTCACCCGCCGGGTCCGGCCCCGCCGCAGGGCCAGGCCCAGCTGGGTCCGCAGCTCACCCTTCGCCTGCAGGTACAGGGTCTGGTAGACCAACACCGCCCCCGGAACAGGCGCGGCAACGGGGCGCGGTGAGCCCGAACCGACACCGCTCGGGCGGTACGGGGACGTCGACCCCGCCGGGAGGGAACACAACGGGCGCGAGACCGTTGACGTCCACGCTCCACCACGGTCCCGTCGATGCGGCCTGTGTCCGATGCCGCACGCGGAAGGTCCTGCATGACGACGACGACCTCGCTGTCCCGCGATGGAACCCCGGGTGACGACCGTGTTCCGACGGGCGGCCGCCACTTGACCGGCGGGACCGACGAGCGCCCGGTCGCAGCGGCGTCCGCCGAGCCGACACCCACCGCAGCTGCGCCCGCGCCGCGGGCAGGCGCGCCGCATGACCAGCACCACGCGCGTCGCTGGCTGGTCCTCGGGGTCGTGGCCGTCGCGCAGCTGATGGTCGTGCTCGACGCGACGATCGTGAACATCGCCTTGCCCTCGGCCCAGCGCGCGCTCGGCTTCGCCGACACCGATCGGCAGTGGGTCGTCACCGCGTACGCGCTCGCGTTCGGAAGCCTGCTGCTGCTGGGCGGGAAGCTCGGTGACCTGTTCGGCCGGAAGACGACGTTCGTCACCGGCCTGGTCGGGTTCGCGGTGGCCTCCGCGCTCGGCGGCGCCGCGCAGAGCCTCGGCGTGCTCGTCGGCGCCCGGGTGCTGCAGGGCGTGTTCGGAGCGCTGCTCGCCCCCGCGGCTCTGGCCACCCTGGCGACGACGTTCACCGACCCCAAGGAGCGGTCCAAAGCGTTTGGGATCTTCGGCGCCGTCGCCGGCGGCGGCAGTGCGGTCGGCCTGGTCCTCGGCGGGGTGCTCACCGAGTGGCTGTCGTGGCGTTGGTGCCTCTACGTCAACCTGCTGTTCGCGGCCGTCGCCGTCGCCGGTGCACTGGTCCTGCTGCACAACCCGCGCGACCGGGTCCGCCCGAAGCTCGACCTGCCCGGGACGCTGCTCGCCTCGGCCGGCCTGTTCTGCCTGGTGTTCGGCTTCTCCCACGCCGCGACCAAGGGTTGGACCGACGCCGTCACCCTCGGGGCTCTGGCGCTGGGCGTGCTGCTGCTCGTCGTCTTCGTCCTGGTCCAGCAGCGGGTCGCGGCGCCGCTGCTCCCGCTGCACATCGTCCTGAACCGCGTCCGTGGCACCTCCTACGCGGCCGTCGGACTGTCGGCTATCGCGATCTTCGCGGTGTTCCTGTTCCTGACGTACTACCTGCAGCAGGTGCAGGGATTCACCCCGATCGTCACCGGTTTGGCGTTCCTGCCGCTGACCGCCGGGATCGTCACGGCCTCGACCTCGGCGAACATCATCCTGCTGCCGCGCACCGGGCCCCGCCCGCTGCTGCCGCTCGGGATGACGCTCGGCGCGACCGGGATGTTCTTGTTCACTCGGCTGACGCCGACGTCGAGCTACGCCGGCGGGGTGCTCCCGTCCCTGGTGATCCTCGGCCTCGGCTTCGGCCTGATCTTCGCGCCGTCCTTCACCGGCGGGACGTTCGGGGTCGCCCGCCAGGAGACCGGCGTCGCGTCGGCGACGCTGAACACGATGCAGCAGGTCGGCGGCTCGATCGGGACCGCACTGCTGTCCACACTCGCGGCCAGCGCGACGAGGAGCTACGCCCGTGCGCACACCGGACCCGGCGTCCAGGTGCTGGCAGCGGTGCACGGCTACACCACCGCGTTCACCGTCTCCGGTGTGATCTTCGTGGTCGGCGCAGTGCTGACCGCGACGCTGCTGCCGTCCGGGGTGCTCGTCGCGCCGCAGCCCGCGCCGGCACGCGAGCCCGTCCCGGCGCAGCACGAGCACGAGCACGAGCAGGTGTTCGTCGGACGTCACGTCCGGCGCGACCCGGAGTCCGCCGTCTCTTAACGGCTGCACCGCCGGAGCCGCGCCGAGTCATCGGCGCGGCCCGGGGGTGTTCCGGGCGCCCACCCGGTCCGTCCAGCTCTGCTCGGGTCTGCCCAGCTCTGCCCGGTCGCTGGTCCGGGTGCCCAACACCGGGCCGCTCGCGAGACCGGTGACCGGGTTCACCGAGCGAGCAGTCTGCGAGTCTGTCGGCTGGTGCGGCAAGACTGTCGGTGCATGGTGTTTGCGTGCTTGCCACCCCCTGACGCGGTCGAGCTCTGGCCTAACGGGCGGTGCGTCCCTACATTCGAGGTGTGTACTCCCTCGAGAAGCGTCAGAAGCGGCGGCGCGTCCCGGCCCTCGCTGGGCGCTTTCGGTTCACCCGCCGGGCCGGCTCGACGGGTCAGACCGTTCTCGATGGCCGGGTGATCGCCGAAGTGAACCGGCTGTCCGACGAGGAGACCGTCGCCTTCCTGGCGGTCCCGGGGAATCTGGAGCGGGTCCAGGCCGGCGAGGACGACCTGCGGTCGGGCGACATGGTGCCTGCTGCCACGGTTCTTGCGGCGCTGGCGGCCCGGCGTGACGGGGGAGACCGTCCCGGCCGGTGACCGGCGTCATCGCGGGCCCGCCCTGTACGCCGTCGAGATTGCGCGGAGCGTCGTTCGGGACCTTCACGGGCAACTGATTCCCGAGGCCGTCCTCGCCGGGTTCGAGCGGTTGATCGACGAGGACGGACCGTTGGCCCGGCACCCGCTGTCCGGGTTGGCGTTGACCCGTTCCCTGGCCGGGAAGTACCGGTGGAAGCTCGGTGACCAACAGTCCCCGTGGCGGGTGATCTACCTCGTGGACGAGGACCAGTGGGCTGTGCAGGTCCTCGCCATCGGTCACCGGTCAGAGATCTACCGCCGCCACTTCTAGTCGATGCGCCAACACACCCGACCGGGAATCTCCGACGGCCGGTGCGGGTCGCGGTGGTGCAGGGGTGTTCGGGTGGTGTTGCCGGTGTGCGGGTCCCGGGCGTTCCCCCGGCAGTCCCGGACCGGGCTGCGCCACTTCGTGCACCGCGCGGGCAGGGGATGTTGCGCGGACCACCCGGGCGAGACCCCCCAGCACCTGGCGGCCAAGACGGTCATCGTCCGCGCGGCCCTGCGGGCCGGGTGGGACGCGGTCCCGGAACATCAGGGCCCGGGCTGGGTCGCTGACGTGCTGGCCAGCAGCCGCGGCCGTCGGGTGGCGCTCGAGGTCCAGTGGTCCCGGCAGACCGGGCAGCGGTACCGGGAACGCCCACAGGCCTACCAGGACAGCGATGTGCGGGCGGTCTGGTTCGTCCGGCACGAGGAGTCGGTTCCCCCGGCCGACCCGGGACTCCCGGTGTTCCAGATCAACCGGCCCGAGAACCGGCCCGAGAACCGGCTTAAGGGCCAGCTTGAGGGCCAGCTCCCCGACCACCTTGAGGGCCTGGTCGGGGACGGTGCCCGGGGGATCGGGGATGGGGTCGGTGGGTTCTCGGTTCGGGTCGGACAGCAGCAGCTGCCGCTGGGGGAGGTGGTGGTGGCGTTGCTCACCGGCCGGGTCCAGTTCCGGGAGTTGGTGGGGTCTGGCCCGAGCGAGCTGGTGATGGCGCTGTGATCGCCGCGATGCCGGAAGTGCAAGCGGCCGATGCCGTTGTGGGAGGTCACCGAGACCGTGACCGGGCCCGCGGGCGGACCGGGACGCGACCCAGTGGGGGTGAGCTGTGGGGGGACAAGCCGCTGCAGGCCGATCCGCGGGTGCAGCATCTCGTGCGGGATTGGTGGTCCGGGACGGGTTGCCCGCGATGGCGGTGTTGCGGCGTCGGTTCAGCGGGACCGCGGAGGCGAGCTACCCGGCGTTCTGCTGCGGGCACTGCCAGGCGATGAGCGGGGACTTCCCGCTCCAGCAGGAGCTGCGCGAGCTCGCCGTCGAAGGTGTCGAGCCGGTCACCGGCGAGCTACGGCTTCCCGGGAGCAGTGCTCCGGTCGCGGGGCGGCACTGGTGTGTGGACGTCGGGGCGGGGCACTGCCCCGACACCGCGTAGGGATCCCGGCCCCGGCCCGGGGAAGGGCGGCGGCGGTCCGAGGGGCGCCGTCGGGGGTGCCCGGCGGGGTCGAGCAGCACTCGCACGGTGGGCTGTGGCTGGTGGGCCGCCACCTCAGCCCCGACGCTGACCGCGTGGGCCAACGCCTCGTCCAGGTCATCGACCTGGATCTCGAGGTGGATTGACATCTGCGGCTGGCCGGGTTTGGCGGGCCACACCGGCCGGACGTAGCTGGTTTCGGTCTGGAAGCCGAGGTAGTAGCCCGCGTATCTCGAGGGCGCGACCGAGGCGCTGTCCCCGGTGCCGTCCTCGATGAGTTGCCAGTCGAGTAGGCGGCTGTAGAAGCGGGCCAGCTCGCGCACATCCCCCGGGGCGTCCGACGTGACACCCCACCACTGCGCGCGCGTGCGCAGCACCATCGGTCGATTCCCTTCCGCCCGGGGGCCGGCCGGGGCCGGGGTCGCTCAGAAGGTACGTGTCGCGTGGAGCAGGAAGCGGTGGGAGCGCACGCGCAGCGGGCCGTCGGCGCGGATGCGGGCGTCCAGGCGGCGCAGGGCGCTGTCGTAGCGGTCCAGGGTGAAGTCGGGGATTTGCCAGGGGACCATGCGCAGCTGGTAGACCACCGCGCCGACATCGGTGAACGTGTACAGCGGCCACTCCTCGCGGGCGGTGCCGACCCGGAACCCGGCCGCGGTCAACGCCCCAGCGGCACCTCGGAGGGTCCAGCTGCCAGGGCGCTGAGCCGGGGCGGCGCCGAGGGCGGTGTTCAGCTCGGCGCAGTCCTGGCTGCCGACCTGCTGGGTCAGCAGGGTCCCGCCCGGGGTGAGGACCCGGTGCACCTCCGCGGGGGTGATGCGCCCATGCCGGCTCAGCGCCAGGTCGAACGTCCCGTCCGGGACGGGCAGGGGCGCGTCGGGCGGCGCCGGGAGAACGCCCACACCGAGGGGGCCGAGCCGTGCGCGGGCGACCGGGAGGTTCGGCGGCCAGCCCTCGGTGGCCACCGTGTGCGGGGGCAGCGGGGTCAGGGACGCCAGAAGCTCACCGCCACCGGTGTCGACGTCCAGGACCCGGGTGGACCGGTCCAGGGCCTCACGGGCCAGCTGGGGGTAGGACCAGGTCGGGTCCGATCCGAGCGCCCGACCGGCCAGCCACCCGAAGTCCCAGCCGTGGACCGGCGCGCCCAACGCTCCCGCCACCAGCTCGTCGTAGTCCAGCGGCGGGGATCCGGGGGGCGGAGGTGGCACGCCGACAGCATCCCCGCGGGACCGGTCGGCACCACCGCACACCCAGGCAGCGGTGACCCCGCCGTTCCCCCACGCGCCCCGATGAGCAACGGCCGCGGCAGCCGCGGGTGCTGTGCGAGGCCTACAGCCCGGCCGGGGCAGCGCGCAGACTGTGCCCATGTGGGCCGTGCTCGGCGGCGCCGGTGTGCTGGTGGTGCTCACCGGGTGGCTGTCGCCGGATGCGGCGCGGTGGTCGCGGTGGACCGGGGGCTGCCGGTGCTGGGGTTCCTGGTCGCGATCACGGTGCTCGCCGAGCTCGCCGACCGCGCCGGGGTGTTCCGGGCGGCCGCGGAGGTGTGCGCGCGCGCCGGGCGGGGGTCGACCCGGCGGCTGTTCCTGCTCATCGCGGCCCTGGGCACCGTCACCACGATCGGGATGAGCCTGGACACCACCGCGGTCCTGCTGACACCGGTGGTCCTGACCCTGACCCACCGGCTCGGCCTGCGACCGCTGCCGTTCGCGTTGCTGGCCGTCTGGCTGGCGAACACCGCGAGTCTGCTGCTCCCCGTGTCCAACCTCACGAACCTGCTGGCCCTGCAGCGCGAGCACCTGGCCACCCCGGCGTTCGCCGCGCGGATGGGACTGCCGGAACTGGTCGCGGTCGCCGGGACGGTGGCCTACCTGGGCTGGCTGTTCCGGCGCGACCTCGCCGGGGCCTACCCGGTGCCCGAGCGGACGGCGCCGCCGGACCGGTGGACCTTCCGGGTGTGTGCGCTGGCGTGCGTCGCGCTGGCGCCGGGAGTGCTCGCCGGCGGCGCCCCGTGGGCGGTCGCGGTCCCGTGCGCGGGCGCAGCCGCGGCCGTGTCGGCGGTCCGTGGCCGTTCCGCGCTGAGCTGGGGGCTGGTCCCGTGGCGGCTGGTCGTGCTCACCGAGGGACTGTTCCTGACGGTGTCCGCCCTCGCCCGGCACGGGCTGGGCGGTCTGCTCGCCCGGGCGGTCGGCGGGTCGACCCTGGCCACCGTCGGGGTCTCGGCCGCCACCGCGAACCTGGTCAACAACCTCCCCGCCTATCTGGCGCTGGAGCCGGCGGTACCCGCGGGGAACACCACCCAGCTGCTGGGAGCACTGCTCGGCACGAACGTCGGTCCGCTGGTCCTGGTGTGGGGGTCGCTGGCGACGCTGCTGTGGCGGGAACGCTGCCGCGCCCACGGCCTCGTGGTCAAGGCGCGGACCTTCGCCGCGGTCGGCCTGCTCGGCCTACCCCCGCTGCTGCTCGGCTGCTGGGCCGCCCTGCTGCTCACCGGATGAGCTGGCTGAACCTGCGGGTAGGCGGGTGACGAAGGAATCGGGAATGCAGCCCTCGGGCGCGCGCCGGTGGGGGTCGAGCTGATGTGGTGGCAAACGCTGCTCGGGATCCCGGCCGGAATCCTGCTGGTCTACGCCGTCCTGCTGGGCCCGCTGTGGGTTACGCCCGTCGCCACCCGCACACGGTCACCGCCCGCGACGCCCTACGGCCGTTGCCGGACGGGCTGCGGCTGTCCGCCGCCTCGCCGCCGACCGCGGCGTGCCCACCGGAAAGCGGGTACTCCTAGTCCTGCTGCTGATCTACCCGGTGTCACCGGTCGACCTGGTCCCCGACTTCCTCCCCAACGGCGGGGTCCGCCCACCAGCCCGCCTGGCCACGCGTTGCCGGAGGGGGAGCCAACCAACGTTGGTGGATAATGTAGGTTATTCACCGCAGCTCGGGTCTGGACCGAGAGGGAGCGCCTCGACTGGGGGGTCAGGGGGCGGGTCGTAGGTCGATGCAGATGACGGTGGCGTCCCCGGCTGGGTCTTCGTCGATTGTTCGCAGGAGGTGGCGGACGAGTTCGGCCGGGAGCAGGTCGCGGCCGCGGACGAGTGCTTCGGTGAGGTCGTGGGTGGTCGTGGCGTCGACGTCGGTGAGGGTGCCGAGTCCGTCGGTGACCAGGACGAGTCGGTCATCGGGAGCGACGTCCAGGGGCGCGCTGCGGTAACGGGAGCCGTTGAACATCCCGAGGGGGAGCGACACGTCGGCGTGCAGTTCGCTGACGTGGCCGTGCCGTTCGCGGAACAGGCCGATCTGGCCGGTGGTCAGGCCGGCGGCGGAGACGGGGTCGGTGAGGTCGATGTCGAGGAGGACGGCTTCGGCGGAGACGGTTCCGGCGAACTGGTCCCAGAGGGCCTGGTCGATGAGGGCTGCCTGGTCGGGCAGCGGTAGTCCGCTGCGGCGGGCGTTGCGCAGGGCGCCGAGGGCGAGTGCGGTGGCGGTGGCGGCGCGTTCGCGGCTGCCGGAGCAGTCCAGCACGGCGAGCTGCAGGCGGGTGCTGGTGCAGGCCCAGTCGTAGGACTCGTTGCCGGCTGAGTAGGCCGGCTCGGTCTGGGCGGCGACGCTGAACCGACGGGTGGCGATGCCGCGGCTGTTCAGCTGTTGCCACTGCATCTCAGCGGAGACGGTGAACTGGCTGGTTCGCCGCAGCCCGGCGAGGTGGTCGTTGCCGCGGACGAGACCGGGCATGGCCAGGGCGAACGCGTCGCCCATGGCCTGCACGACCGGGATGAGCTCGTGAGGGTCCTGCGGGGATCCGGTGACGGTGAGGACACCGGCGCGTTCGCCCCTGGCCGCGAGGGGGACGTTCACCACGCGGCGGTCCGTCGAGCCGTCGAGGACCGGTTGTTGGGTGCGCAGGGCCTGCCCGACGGGGTCGGATCCGTCCACCTGGGCGGTGGCAGGGGTGTCGGTGGTCCCGGTCCAGGCGACCGGGACGAGGGTGCGGACGGGGAAGTCGGTGAGCCGCAGGGTCACCGACTGTGCGCGGGTCTCGTTGTGGATCGTGCGGGTGAGGGCGGTTGGGCCGTCCTCGGGTTCGCTGAGCAGCAGGCCGGTCATGAGCCGCCCGACGGCGCCGGCCGGGTCCGGGAGCCCGCCCGTCCTGTCGGCGGCGCGGGCTGCACCGTCTGCCTGGTCGGCGTCCGCACCGGCGGTGAGGCGGTGCGCGAGCAGAAGGCGGTGCTCGGTGCTGAGGCCGTCGACGGCCGCGGCCAGCTCAGCGGTACGCGTGCCGTTCCAGTCCAGCATCAGCGACGTCGCCGACCGGGTCGGTGTCAGCCGCACCTCGCGGCGGTCCAGTTCTGAGGGGCGCCGCAGGATCAGCCCTGCGGCCACGGCGCGGTCCACCAGACGACTGACCGTGGGGACCCCGACCCCGAGCGCCGACGCGGCGGTGGTGACGGTGGGGACCGGCAGGGAAGCCAGGGTCCGGAGCAGGCGCAGCATCGGCGGGGACAGGCGGGCGTCGCCCTGCTCGCCGGTCCTGACCTCCGCGTCGATCACCCGGTCGCCCAGCTCACCGAGGGCCGCGGCCTCGGCTCCGGGGCTCGCGGCGGAGTCCGCTGCCAGCTCGATCACCTCCCTCACGTTAGGAGCCGGGGGTGGTCGCCCCGCTCCGGGTGACCGGTCGCGGCCCGCCGACTTGCGGTCGACCCTCGCTCTGAGCACGGTTACACACCTGAGACAGTTGCGTTGAGGCAACTACCCACCGGTGGGCAGAGGAGCCCGCGTCCCGAGTTCGCGAGAAAGGCTTTCTCATGCCGCTGTTGGTTCCGATGGCTGACTCGGTGAGGGCGGTCGGTGAGTCCACGACGTCGTTCACCCAGCTGACCTCCTTCACCACCTGGCAGTACCAGCTGCTGCTCTACACCTTCATCGTCACGACTTTCGCCCTGCTCGCCGGCTGGGTCTACTCACTGGCCACCCGGGAGGAGCTGTCCAAGCGCTGGCGGCCCGCGGCGGTGGCGAGCACGCTGATCTGCCTGGTCGCGTTCGTGTCCTACGTCGCGATCACCCTGGAGCTCATCTTCGGCTACCGCCACCAGGGCGACCTGTGGGTGCCCAAGCCGGAGACGGTCATCACCCAGCTGCGTTACATCGACTGGACGGTCACCGTCCCGCTGCTGATGGTCGAGTTCCTCGCCGTCTCCACGATCGCGGTGGGCCGCTCGGTGTGGCTGCGCTTCGGGGCGATGGCCAGCGCGTTCCTGATGATCCTCACCGGGTTCTTCGGCGTCATCGACGTGGGCAGCGGGTCGGCCGGGACCGCCGAGCTGCTGATCTGGGGCGCGATCAGCACCGTGTTCTTCATCCCGCTCTACGTCATCTTCATCGGGGCGTTGCGCTCCACCCGGCCCACGGTGTCCGCGGCCACCTACACGAGCCTGCGCAACGCGGCGATCCTGCTGCTCTCGGTCTTCGGGGTGTACCCGCTCGTCTACCTGATCCCGTTGTGGGCCGGGGCCGGGAACCGTGGCTGGGCCCTGACCGTGCAGCTCGCCTTCAGCGCCGCCGACGTCACCGCGAAGGTCGGTTTCGGAGCGCTGGTCCACAAGGTCGCGAAGCTCCGCACAGCCGAGGACGCGGCGACCCAGTCCGGGTCGATGCCCGACACCTTCCCCGGGCAGGTCTTCCTCGCCGGCAACCTGCTGTCCATGCCCGCCGCTGACGGTGTCGCCGACACCGCGGCCGAGTGGGCGGGGGCCACCCGCGGCGCTGCACCCACCGCCGCAGGCCCCACCCCGAAGGGTGACCACCGCTCCGCGCAGAGGTGAGCGTCGGCCTGCCGCGCCCGGTGACCCGTTGGTCGCTGGGGCGCGCCCAGCCGCACTGGGTGGCCACCGGCGGGCGGGTCGCGGTCCTGGCGGCCGTGACCGGGTCGCTGCTGGTGCCTGGTGCGGCCCGGGCCGCCGCGGTCCCGGTGGCGGTGGCCGCGGTCCTGGTGGGGCTCCCGCACGGCGCCGCCGACGCCGGGGTTCTCAGCGCCGCCCCGACCCGGCACCGGCGCCTGCTCGGGCTGGCCTACCTGGGCGCTGCGGTCGCGGTAGCCGTCCTGGCGGTGCTGGCCACGGTCCCGGTGGTGCTCGCGCTGCTGATCCTGGCCGTCGTCCACTTCGGGACCGGGGAGGTCGAGACCACGCCGGCCCCGGCGGGGTCTCCCCGGTGGCGGCGGTGGGCGGCGGTGACCGCCGGGGGTGCTCTGGTGATCGCGGTTCCCTTCGCGGTCCATCCGGTCCCGGTGAACGCCGTTCTCGCTGCGCTGGACCCGCGTCTGCCCGCGGCGCTGCCGCCGGTCGCGCGCTGGTCCGCGGTCGCCCTGGCCGCCGCGTGCGGGGTGGCAGTGGCCCTCGCCGATCATCGTCGCGGCGCTCACGTCGCGGCCGGGGAGCTGGCGCTGCTGACCGTGCTGGGCCTGTCCGTACCCCCGGTGCTCGCCTTCGGGGTCTACTTCGGCCTGTGGCACTCGGTGCGGCACAGTGCCCGCCTGTTCGCTCTACCCGCCGAGCCCGCCGAGCCCGCTGGGACGGCAGGGCCGGCCGGCCAGCTCCGCGCGGCGGGTACCGGCCGTCCGGCCCCCGCAGTCGGCGGCCCGTCGGTCCCGCACCTGAACCGGTCGGTGTCCGTGCTGGCCGGGGCCGGGTCGGTCGCCGTGGCCGGCGTGGGCGTGCTGGTCATGGCGGCGACCCGGACCCCGGCACCGTCTGTCCTCGGCCACCTCGTGCTGGCGCTGCTGGCCCTGACCGTCCCGCACACCGCCGTCGTCGCCTGGCTGGACCGCCGCACTCACCGCCTTCAACTCCCGGCCCGAGCCGGATCCCCTGCGTCCTGCGCTCGTCGAGTGACAGGTCAACCAGCACGTCCAACCGAGAAGGAGATCGCATGACCACCATCACCTCTCCGCTGACCGACGAGGGCCGCAAGACCACCGGCGAAGCGCTGCAGGCCAGCGTCGTGGACCTGATCGACCTGGCGCTGACCGGCAAGCAGCTGCACTGGCACACCCAGGGCCCCCGGTTCCGGGATGTCCACCTGCAGCTGGACGTCGTGGTCGGGATCGCGCGCCAGTACACCGACGCCTTCGCCGAGCGCGCCGTCACCATCGGCTGCACCGTCGACGGTCGACCGGCCACCGTCGCCCGCGATACCGGCGTGCAGGACGTGACCACCGGGTACCAGCGCGACACCGACGTCGTCCACACCATGTCCCAGATGCTGCAGGGCGTGTCCGAGCGGCTGCAGCGCCGCATCGACGCCACCGGGGACACCGACCCGGTCTCCCAGGACATCCTCATCGCCGGCGCCGAGGCGATCCAGGAGCAGTCCTGGTGGTTCCAGGCCATGGACGCCTGAACCAGCCAGCTCTCACAGGAGACGTTGACGCAGGGTCCCCGCCACCACCGGTGGCGGGGACCCCCGGATCGAGCGATCCCGGACGAACCCACAGAGCAGCGACCGGCCTCGATACCCCGGAGAACACATGACCGCCGCAGACTCGGACACCGCAGCGGACACGAGTGTCCCGACGAACCACCCGGCCTCCCAGACGGGGGACGGCGACCCGGCAGAACTGCGCGCGCTGACCGCGGCACCCTCTGCGCGCGGGGTGGCCGTGGTGACCGGGGGTGCCGCCGGCCTCGGCCGGGCGGTCGTGCGCGAGCTGGCCGGCGCCGGGTTCGACGTCGCGATCCTCGCCCGTGGGCACGACGGGGTCGCCGGGGCGGTGCGCGACGTCGCGGCCGCCGGCCACCGCGGCCTCGGGGTGCTGACCGACGTCGCGGACCGGGTGGCGGTGGAGTCCGCGGCGGACCAGATCGAGGACACCCTCGGCCCGATCGAGGTCTGGGTCAACGACGCGATGGCGTCGGTGTTCGCCCCCTTCCTCGACACCGACCCGGACGACTTCGACCGCGCGGTGGCGGTCACCTTCGGCGGGTTCGTCAACGGCACCCGCGCAGCGCTGTCCCGGATGCGGAAGCGCGACCGCGGGACGCTGATCCAGGTCGGTTCCGCGCTGGCGTTCCGGGGAATCCCGCTGCAGTCCGCCTACTGCGCCTCCAAGCACGCGATGGTCGGGTTCACCGAGTCGGTGATCACCGAGCTGATCCACGACCACAGCCGCATCCGGGTGTCGATGGTGCACATGCCCGGGATGAACACGGTGCAGTTCAACTGGGTGAAGAGCCACCTGCCGCACCACCCGCAGCCGGTACCCCCGATCTACCAGCCGGAGGTCGGTGCCCGCGCGGTCATGCACGCGGTGGACCACCACCCCCGCTCGATGTGGGTGGCGGCCCCGACGATCGGCACCATCCTGGGCAACCGCGTCATCCCGGGCCTGCTCGACGTCTACCTGGGCCGGACCGGTGTCTCCGGGCAGCAGTCCGCCAAGGACGACCGGCCCGAGATCGGGTTCAACCTGTGGCACCCGGTGCCCGGGGACCACGGGGCGCACGGGGACTTCGACCAGCGGTCGCTGGCGCACAGCCCGGCTCTGTTCCTCTCCGAGCACCGGTTCGCCGTCCTCGGGACCCTGGCGGCGTCCGCGGCCGGCGCGGTCAGCGTGCTCCGGCGCAGCTCGTGAGCTCGCGGGCGCTGGGGCGCGGCCTGGGCGCCGCGCACCTCGGCTGGGGCATCGCCTGCCTGGCGGTGCCGGGGCAGATCGCCGCTCTCGCCGGGACACAGGGCCGCAGCGGCGGCGCGCTGTTCGTCCGGATTCTCGGCGGACGCCACCTCGCTGCCGGCCTGGGCGTGCTCGCGGTCCCGACCGGGGCGGTGGTCCACCTGACGGCCGTGGTGGACGCGATCCACGCCGCGACGATGGTCGGCTGGGCGGTCGACGACCGCCGGGAGCGGGGCCCGGCGGCGGTGAACGCGGCGGTCGCGGCCGGCTGGTCGGTGGCGGGGCGCCTGGTCGCCCGTCGCATGGAGCGGTGACACCCGCGGTCACGGTCGACGGTCGACGTCGCCGGGGCCGACCGGCCCCCAGGCACCAGGCACCAGGCACCAGGCACCAGGCAGTCCCCAGCCCTGATCCGCAGCTCAATCCACGAAGGGTTGTCATGGACATCACTGATCTGATCCTCAACGACCACCACGACCAGCGTCGGCTGTTCGCCTACCTCGACGAGATCGACCGCTCCGACACCGCGGCACTGGACGCCGTCTGGGGCCGGCTCGCTGTCCTGCTCGACGTCCACGCCGCCGCGGAGGAGAAGTACTTCTATCCCCGGCTGCTCGAGATCGGGACCGGCGGGGGCGGCGAGGACAGCGCGGCGAGTGAGACCACCGACGTCATCAAGGACCACAACGAGATCCGTGACGCCGTCCGCCAGGTCGCCGACCACCAGACCGGCACCAACGACTGGTGGACCGCTGTCGTCGCGGCCCGGGAAGCGAACAGCGACCACATCGGGGAGGAGGAACGCCAGGACCTCGCCGACTTCCGCCACCACGCGAGCCTGCAGGAGCGGCACGACATCGCGGTGGCGTTCGTCACTTACGAGTCCCTCCACGTCACCGGCATCGACACCACGGACGAGGACCCGCAGGAGTGGGTTGCGGACCACCGACGAACACCTGGGTGCTGACCGGGTTGCCGCCGCAGCTGACCGCCGGGCGCGGTTGCGCTGGTGCGGCGCGGCTGAACGGCAGGTGGCCGCGCCGGTCAGCTGGTGAGCCGCTCGCCGGTCGTCATCGATGACGAGGGCCGATCGATGACCGGTGGCGGCCGGGGGAGGGCGGGCGCGGCGGCCTGGGCGGCGGACCGGGTCGGCGGCCGGGCCCGGCTGCGGGTGGTGGTGCTGCTCGCCGCGGTGCTCGGACTGCAGGGCGCCGACACCGGGACCGTCGGGTCGATGGCTGTCCCGCTGTCCCGCGCCTTCGGCATCGGTAACTTCCGGGTCGGGCTGATCGTGACGGTCACCACGATCATCGGTGCGCTGGCGACCCTGCCCGCCGGTGTGCTCGTGGACCGGGTCGCCCGGGTCCACCTGCTCGCGGCCAGCGTGGGGGTGTGGACCGCGGCGATGATGGCCAGCGCGCTGTCCGGTTCTTATCTGGCGCTGCTGATCTCCCAGCTGGCACTCGGGGTGGTCATCGCCTTCGCCTCACCGGCCGTGACCTCGCTGAGCGGCGACTTCTTCCCACCCGCGGAACGGGCCAGGATCTTCGGGTTCATCCTGTTCGGGGAGCTCGCCGGCACCGGACTCGGGATCGTGGTGTCCGGCAGCCTCTCGGCGATCTCCTGGCGGCTGCCGTTCCTCGTGCTCGCCGCCGGCAGTCTCGGGCTGGCCGTCGGACTGTGGCGGCTGCTGCCCGAACCAGCCCGCGGCGGCGCCAGCCGTCTGCCCGCGGGCGCGGACTCGTTCACCGAAGCGGCCAGCGAGAGCGTCCCGGACCCGTCCGACCGCGCCTCGGCGCAGCCGGGCGCCGCCGGTCACGACCGGGCGCCGCGGTTGTCGCTGTTGCAGGCAGCCCGCCAGATACTCGCCGTCCGCACCAACGTCGCCCTGATCGCCTCCTCCGCCTTGGGGTACTTCTTCCTGCAGGGACTGGAGACGTTCGTCACCGAGTACTTCCGCGGCCGGTACGGACTCGGCCAGGCCACAGCCAGCCTCCTGGTGGTCGTCGTCGGCGCCGGCGCGCTCGTCGGCGTCCTGTCCGGAGGCCGGATCGCGGACCGGCTCATGCGAGCAGGCCGGGTCAGTGGGCGCCCGCTGGTCGCCGGGGTCGGGTTTCTCGGCGCGGCCGCGCTGCTGCTCCCCGCCTTCCTCGTCCCCACCGCGATCATCGGGATCCCGCTGCTGTTCGCCGGGGCCGCCTTCTACGCCGCGACCAGCCCACCCCTGGACGCCGCCCGCCTCGACGTCGTCGCCCCGGAGATGTGGGGTCGCGCCGAGGCTGTCCGCAGCCTGTTCCGCCGGCTGTTCGAGTCCGCGGCGCCTGCCACCTTCGGCATCGTGTCCGTCTGGTTCGGCACCGCCCGCAGCAGCTCCGGCGGCTCCGCCGCCGAATCCGGCGGGATGTCGCTGTCCCACGGCGTCCCCCTGGCCCACACCTTCGCCGTCATGCTCCTGCCGCTGCTCATCAGCGGACTCCTGCTCCTCCTGGTCGCCACCCGCACCTACCCGGGTGACCGCAGCGCAGCCCAGCCGTGACGGACTCGGCCGCTGGAGGCGACGGTGAGCGCGGCGACGGCGACGACCCCCGCGTCCGGGCGGGTCGCGGCGCCGGGCAGACCTGCGCCTCGGTCCAGGCTCGCGGGGTCGTCGAGGTCGGCGGTGCAAGTGCGTCGGTGATCGGACGCCCGGTCCCTCTCGGCCAGCGCCACCGCTGGGACCAACCCAGCCACGCCCAGCGGGTTTCGTGGTCGAAATGAGCCGTGACCGTGTGCGACACTCGCATCGACCGGATGCCCTGTTTCTCGAGGTACTGAAATTGCCGCAAGGGCCATCCGGGCTTATCGCAGGAGCATGCGGCCGTCCCACCGACCTATCCCGTCGGCGGATCCAGGCTCAGGGGTCAGCATTCCCTGCCCCCGTCGGACGGCATCTGGGCCGGTGGGGTAGGGGCCATGCTGGTCAGCCGTACGGCTGCGCTCTGCCCTCCAGGAAGGATCGTGCCGTGAATGTGTTGCCGTCGCTGCCGGCGTGGGCCAACGTGCTGGTCTTCATCGGCTGCGCCACCGCGATCTGGATCGCCGGGACCTACCTGAGCAACAGCACCGACGTACTGTCGGATCGGTTGCACCTCGGTCAGGCGTTGGGTGGGCTGATCTTGTTGGCGATCGCCACGAACTTGCCCGAGCTGGCGATCACCTACTCCGCCGCCGCGTCCGGGCAACTGGACGTCGCCGTGTCCAACATCCTGGGTGGCATCGCCATCCAGACCGTCGTGCTGGTTGCCTTGGATGCCTTCGGGGTGCGGGAACGGCGCCCCCTGACCTACCAGGCCGCCAGTCTGACGTTGGTCATCGAAGGCGCTGTTGTCGTGGCTGTCCTGGTCGCGGTGGTCATGGGCACCCAGCTGCCGGCCACGTTGGTGCGGTTCCGGCTCGGTCCCGATGTCGTGTTCATCGCGGTCATCTGGGTCGTCGGGCTACTGCTGACCCAGAAAGCCGGCAAGGCGCTGCCCTGGGACGACTCCGGCGAAGCACCGGATAGCCAGGCCCAACCCCGCGGTCACTCCCGCCGCAAACGGCAAGCCGACGCCAACACCCACCACGTCCCCACCTGGCGCGCCGGAGCGACCTTCATCGTCGCCGCCCTCGTCACCCTGGTCGCCGGCGCGCTGGCCGAACAAAGCGGCACGGCCGCCGCGAGCAGTATCGGCCTGTCCGGTGCACTGTTCGGCGCGACCGTGCTTGCCGCCGCCACCAGCCTTCCCGAGTTGTCCACCGGCCTGACCTCGACCCGCCAAGGCGACTACAAACTGGCGTTCGGGGACATCTTCGGCGGCAACGCCTTCCTGCCGGTGCTGTTCCTGCTCGCCACCCTGGTCTCCGGAAAGGCCGTCCTACCCCATGCGCACCCCGCCGACCTGTACCTCACCGGAGTCGGCGCCCTCCTCACCATCATCTACATGGCCGGCCTACTGTTCCGACCCAAAAAACAGCACGCCCGCATGGGCATCGACAGCATCGCCGTCCTGATCGTCTACCTCATCACCATCGCCGGACTCGTGGTCCTGCCCTCCTGACCACGAGTCCCAGTCGACTGTGCGCGCTGGCCTGACCAGCCGGCCGATTCGCCGACCGGGGGACCACCCAGCTGGTGGCGGACAAACATGGAGTGTGCATGTCTGACCGTCGGACTCGGAGACCGGAGCAGTCCAGGTCCCGGTCGTTGGCCCACAGTCCGGTGAGATGGCGCTCGGCGAGCTGGTGCTCCCGCGCCGGCGGTCGCACCGTGTCGAGTGGTCGACCCCAGGCGTGCTTCCGGACTTACACCACGGACCTGACCAAGCCGGTCGCCGGGCGGCTCCCAAGGTTGTCGTACATTGCGTAACGTGGGGTTGCGGTGGACGTCCAGCGCACGCAAGCACGGTGTCACTCGCGAGGATGCCGTCCACGCGATCAGGAACGCGGTCCACGCGGAGTCGGCGGCCAGTGGCGTCGTCGTCACCACGGGCCGCCCCTACCGGATGCCGTACATCGCCGTGATCACCGTCGGACCGGAGGGCATCACCGGCTACCGGGACTACTGGAACCTCGCTGTCGCCGCGGAAGCGCTTACCCCGATCGACGCCACCGGTGACGCCGCATGACACCGACGGTGCTGGTCCTGGGAGCCACGGGGACGACCGGCTCACGGGTCGTACGCGCTCTGCGCGAACGCGGCGTCGTGCCGCGGGAGGCAAGTCGCACCGCCGCCGGCCTGACGCGCTTCGACTGGCGCGACGAGACCACGTGGGAGCCCGCGCTCCAGGGGGTGCAGCGGCTGTACCTGGTGGCGCCGACCGACGGCTCGGACCCGGCGCCGACCGTCGCGCGGTTCCTCACCGCATCGATCGACGCCGGACTGAGGCGGGTGGTCCTGCTGAGTTCGTCCGCACTCGAGCCGGCACCAGCCGGGCCGGGAGCACTGCCCGCCGTCGTCCGCGCCGCAGTGCCGGAGTGGGCAGTGCTGCGGCCGTCCTGGTTCATGTCCAACATGCTCGGCGAGACCCCGCTGGCAGCCGGGTTGCGAGCCGGCGAGGTCGTCACCGCGACCGGCGCCGGCCGGGTCGCCTTCGTTGACCCCGACGACATCGCGGCCGTCGCGGTGCAGGCGCTGCTTGCCGAGCCGTCACTGAACACCGAGCTCGTCCTCACCGGGCCGGCAACCCACAGCTACAACGAGCTGTGCGAGCTCGTCGCTGACTCGCGGGGGCACCCCATCCGCCACCACAGCGTGACCGTCCAGGAGTACGCCGACCACCTCGTCCGAGCCGGCCTCCCCGCCGCCTACGCGCCCCTGCTCGCTGGCCTTGACGAGCCGATCAGCCGGGGCAGCGAAGACCGCATCACCGACACCGTGTCGCAGGTCACCGGACGGCCCGCCGGTACGCTGAACGCCTTCGTCACCCGGCACGCCACCGAGCTGGCCCGATGAGCAGCGAGCGGCCCCGGGCGGCGCGATCGCGGTTACGCGCCACAGGGGAGCCCTCGAGTTCGGAAGTGGATAATTAAGGTTACCCACGTCAGAGCACCTCTGGCCACGCGATCAGCGCCGCGCTGACGTGGCTGACGACGATCCGCCAGCGCTCCCGGTCACGAAGTTGGGGTCGGCGCCGGGTCGCCCGGTCATCTCTCGGGCCCGCGGGCGGCGGTGATCGAGTGACGCTGCCGAGCGGCCTCGGTGTCGGTGCAAGCGTGGCGCCTGTTTGTCCTCGTCGGCGGGCATCGACGAGTCGATCGCCTTCTCGGCCGCTACCTCGTCTGGAACGGGCCTACTGGAGGCGGCTACCGCTCGGCGGGGCCGGCTCCCTTGGCTCCTTCACTGGCTCACACGAGATCGCCAGGTGAGGACACGCCGCCACAGTCTTGACAACCAGGGACAGGTCTCCGAGCCTTCATCAAGACGCTGGCGGCCCTGCCCTGTCAGGCACCGGTCGTGGGGAGTACTCACTACGAGAAGGTGGTCTCGATGAGGAGAAGACTGGTCGGGCTTGCTGTCGCCGGCGCGTTCGGCAGCGCTGCGCTCGGCGTCATCGGCGCGATTCCTGCTGCGGCGGTGCCCAGCTACTGCTCGGCTTCGCAGTCGGGAAATGGTGCAAGGGCGTACTGCTACGCGTCAGCGGCCGGGACACAGTTCCGTGCGGTCGCGGCGTGCGTGATCTACCTGTCGTCCGGTGGGACCGATCACGCCAACTTCTACGGGTCCTGGCAGACACAGGGCGATCCCTACAGCTCTCTGGGGACCTGTGGGAGCGGATGGTCGTTCTCCTCGGCCAACGCCCAGACGCGGTAGCTCCTGGCATGGCGGTGCTCCGGTGACCCGGTAGCTGCGACGTACTCTCCGGGTCGTCGACGGAGACCGAACGGGAGCGCGGGTGTCCGCTGCAGTGGTGTTGGACGGGGTATCGAAGCGCTACCGGCTGGGTGACGGGTCCTGGTTGGCGGCCGCGGACGGGGTGTCCTTGCGGATTGGTGCTGGCCGGCGGACAGCCCTGGTCGGTCCGTCGGGTTCGGGGAAGTCGACGCTGCTGCACCTGATCGGCGCGATCGACGTTCCGGACGAGGGACGCATCACGGTGGGCGACCTCGAGGTCACCGGTCTGAGCAGGCGCGGGTTGGCGGATTTCCGGGCCGGGGTGGGGTTCGTGTTCCAGCAGTTCCACCTGCTCGCGGCGCTCACGGTCGTGGACAACGTCGCCGCGCCGCTGATGATGCGCGTCCCGGTCAGGCAGGCGCGGGCCCGGGCGGCGGAGCTACTGGACGCGGTGGGGCTCGCTGATCGGGCGGGCGCTCGGCCCGGACAGCTCTCGGGGGGCCAGCAGCAGCGGGTAGCGATCGCCCGCGCGCTGGTGGTTCAGCCGTCGCTGCTGCTGGCCGACGAGCCCACCGGAAACCTGGACTCGGCCACCGCCGCGGACATCATGCAGCTGCTCGGTGACGTCCAGCAGCAGTTCGCGACCACGCTGGTGATCGCGACGCACGACGCGGGAGTCGCGACGTGGTGCGACGACGTGGTCGACGTCAGGGACGGCCGCGCCCGGCTCACCGCCGGTCACGGAGTCCGCTGATGCGGGCCCTGGTCACGTACGCATGGGCGCACCTGCGCGGCGATTGGCGGCGGACCGTCCCGGCAGCCGTCGCGGTCCTGCTGGCGGTGACGAGCTTCGTGGTGCTCACCGGCTCGGTGCGGTCCCAGCGGCTGGTGGTCACCGAACAGGTCGCGTCCAACTACCGCTCGACCTACGACATCCTCGTCCGCCCGGCCCGGTCGGCGACCGGGATTGAACAGTCCCAGGGCGTCGTCCGGCCGAACTTCCTGTCCGGCCGGTACGGCGGGATCAGCCTGGACCAGGTCCACCGGATCGCCGCCATCCCCGGTGTCGGGGTGGCCGCACCGGTCGCTGTGCTCGGCCAGACGATGCGCAACGTGCTCATGACCGTGGACGTGGGAGCGGTACTCCACGGCAGGGACCACGCGATGGTCCGCTATCGGTTGACCGGAACAGCGCGGAACGGGACAGCGACCACCACCAACCAGGACGGCTACCTGTACCTGACCCGATCACCGCTGACCACCGTCGATGCGGGAACCGCGAACAGCTCAGCAACCAGCCCCGCCCAGGTCGAGCGTCGCGGCGGGCGGACCGTGACCGCGTGCATGGCCTCCGACGCCGGCGGTGCGGCGGCCACCCCGGCAACCGCGTTCGCGCAGAGCTGCTGGAGCGCCGCCGGCGGCGGGGGCACCAGCCCACGGGTCGAGGTCCTGTTCAGCCTTCCGCTGACCGTGGAAGCGATCGACCCGCAGGCCGAGGCCGAGCTCACCGGCCTGGACCGTGCTGTCGTCGACGGCCGCGCACTGACCGCGACCGACGCCTCCGCCACCGACACGTCCGGCCCGGCCCCGGTGGACACCGCGGACGCCGTCATGGCCTCGCAACTGCCGTTCGACTTCCAGGCAGCGCTCACCGTCCAGCAGCTGTCGGATGCGACCAGCGCACAGGTGCTGGCCAACCGGGACGCCGCTGCCCGCCGCCGGATCGTGCTCGCCGCGGTCCCGGTGCGCACCGTCGGCACAGTCCGGCGTGACGCCGCCCAGACCTACCGGACCGCCATCGCCACCGCCCCCGAGCCCACCAGCTCGACTGACAGCTCGAGCGCGGCTCCGGCGGACCAGAGCCTGTTCGTGTTCTCCCTGACCCGGCCCGGTGACGTGGCCTACCGGGGGACCGACCCGCTGACCCCGGCCGTGGTCCCCTTCGACCCCGCGCCCTGGCGCAACCCCGGGACCACCGACTTCCTGCCCGCGCCGTCGAGCATCGCCGACACCGGCTACCGGCCGGTCACCGCCCTACCGAAGACCGCGACGGGCAGCCAGCTGTCGTTCCGCATCGTCGGCCGCTACGACCCAGACCGGCTGCCCCGCCCGTCCCGGCTGAACGAGGTTCCCCTCGAGACCTACCGGCCCTCCGCCGTCGAGGGCGCCGACGCGGCGTCGAAGGCTGCGCTCGGTGACCGGCCGTTGCTGTCGGACCTGAATTCCGCCGGCTACGTGCAGTCCCCACCCGCCCTGCTCGTCCCACTTGCCGCGCTGCCGCTGTTCGAGCGGGACTTCGCCCGGCTGGACCGGACCGCCCCGGTCAGCAGTGTCCGGGTCCGAGTCGCCGGGATCAACGGCCTCGACGCCGTGTCCCGGGAACGGGTCCGCCAGGTGGCCGAGACCATCCACACGCAGACCGGCCTCGACGTCGACATCACCATCGGCGCGTCCCTGCAGAACCGTCGGGTCACGCTCCCGGGCACCACCTCCGGCACACCGCCACTACTGGTCGACGAACGCTGGACCAAGAAGGGCGTCGCGGTCGCCATCGCCCAGGCGATCGACATCAAGAGCCTCGTCCTGTTCCTGGTCGTGCTCATCTCCGCCGCTCTGACAGTCGCCCTCATCGCCACCGCCACCGTCCAGGCCCGCCGCCGCGAACTCGCGACCCTCGCCTGCCTGGGTTGGCGCGCTGACAGCCGACGCAACCTGGTCGGCACCGAACTGCTCGTCCTCGGACTCGGCGCAGGGGCCCTCGGTGCCCTGGCGTCCTGGCCGGTCGCCGCCGCCGTCCACACCACCGTGCTCTGGTGGCAGTCCGCGCTCGCCGTACCCCTCGGCGCGATGCTCGCGCTGGTCCCGGGCCTCACCGCCACCCTCACCGCCGGGCGGATCGCGCCGCTCGACGCGTTCCGACCACCCGACACCACCCACCGCCGCAGCGGGCCCAGCCTGCACGGGCCGATCACCCTCGGGCTGGTCATGACCAGCCGCCGCGCGGCCCGCACCGCTGTCGGCAGCGTCGCCGTCGCCCTCGCCGTCGCCAGCTCCGCCCTCCTCACAGCGGTGGTCCGCGGGTTCCACGGTGCCGTCGTCGGCTCCTTCCTCGGGGACGCCGTCGCCCTGCAGGTCCGGGCACCCGACATCGCCGCCGCCGTCCTGCTCGCGGTCCTCGGCCTGACCGCCGTCACCACCGTCCTCCTGCTGGCGGTCACCGAGGACGCTCCCGCATTGGCCGCCCTCTCGGCGATCGGCTGGACCGACGCAGCCCTCACCCGCACCCTCGCCACCCAGGCCGCGGTGCTGGGCCTCATCGGATCCGCACTCGGGGTCACAGTCGCGCTCATCGCAGCCGCGGCCGTACTCGGCAGCGCCGTCCCCGGCGTCGCCACCATCGCGCTCGTGTACGCGGCCCTGGCGACCGGCCTGTGCGTGCTCGCCGCGCTCATCCCCGCACTGATCCGCACCCGAACCCCCGCCGCCCTCATCCTCACCCGCGACTAGCGAGACCCGGCCCCGGGCCGGATCAGCACCCGCCTACTACATCCCGCTCGCACCCATTCGCCGTCAGAATCCGCGCCAACATCCCAGGAACCCATACCCATTCCCGTTCGGCTGTTGGCGAGGGCCGCCCTGACGCTGGCAAAAACCTCTCGGACGGCGGCCAGGACTGAGTCGACCGCCCCTGCCGTAGCAGTAACAGACTTCTGTATCCGGGTATCGATGGGTCGACAGCCTGCGAAGCCCTGGATCACCGGCCTCGCCCGGGCCGGACGTTGGTCAGGGTCTAGAACAAAGCCCCGTCCCGAACAGGGGACCATTCACTTCCGGCTCCTCAAGTGCGTCACGACTGCGGCTCAGGTCGGTTGACGGGTCAGCCGCTGCGCAGCGGGTCCTGCGGTGGGCGGTGAGGGACAGCTGGCCGAGCACGCCGACGACGACGGGGCAGGAGCCGGCAAGCAGGAGGAGCGCCGCGGGGGCGTGGCCGGCGAGGGTGCCGGCGACGGCGGCTCCGGCTGCGGTGGCGGTGATCTTCGCACCGGCTCCGAGGGTGAAGACCTGGGTGCGTGCAGCGGCCGGTGCGTTGCCCCGCGCGGCACCCCGGCCAGGCACTCGGGGCAATCGGAGGAGCGGGCGGATCGCGATGGATAATACGAATTATCTACGAAACAGCAACCTCGCGGTGAATCGGCCCAGCAGGGGTCTCCCGAACGGTCCTTCGGTGCAGGGCGGTCACCCCTCGGGCTGTGACCGCGGTGGTGATCGCCGCGATCGCCGCTGACGCGGTTCACGTCCACCGGTCGACTCTCCGCTGGAGCGGCAGCGGGGCTGACACCCTGGGAGGACGAGTTCTCGATACTCAAAAGGCCTCGCGGGGCTCCGGTCGCGGACCATAAGCGGTGTGAGCAGCCGCCCGGTTCATGCCCGGCAGCCGACGGCCTCACCTTCTCGGTCCGCCGATGTAGCTTTCGCATTAGTGACATGGGCAGCGGGCGCGGTGTAGACAGCGGCACCGCTACTCCCGGGTCCGCACGGGTCTCGGGGGGCTACTGCCTCAGCCAACGGTGCGGCAGGACGCGCGGTAGGAGCTCGGTGTGAAGCCCAGCACGGCACGGAAGTCGCTGGAGAGGTGGGCCTGGTCGGCGTAGCCGAGCTCCGCGGCCACCGTTGCGAGGTCGGCGTCGGGGTTGGTGCACAGCCGCTCGGCGGCCTCCTGCAGCCGGCGCCGGCGGATCATCGCCGCGGGCGACAGCCCGACGTGGCGCCGGGCCAGCCTTTGCAGGGTTCGGGCGGACACGTTCAGGCGGGACGCTGCGTCCTGGACCTGCAGCACGGTCGGGTTGCCGTCGATGAGCTCGGCCAGAGCGTTGGTGAGCAGCCCGTCGGCGTCGGGGGGCGGCAGCGTCGCGACCAGCCAGTCGGTGAACGCCTCGACGGCACGGGCGCGGCGAAGGTCCCCCTCTCCCTGGCCGGTCATTGCCGCCGCCACGGTCCAGTGCAGATCGGGCAGGTCGAGGGACTGGTACCGGTCCCGCAGTGCGTACGGGTCGGTCGTGAGGTGCGGCACGGCCGCCGGTCGCAGCAGCGCCCCGACAGTCCAGCCGTGTCCGGTCAGGTCGCGGTGCGATCGCCTGGTCGTTGGGCCGGCGAGGCCGACCAGCGTGGGCTCGACGGCGAGGTTGCAGGCCGGAAAGGCCAGCAGCTCCTGGCGCGACACGCGGCCGGGCACGATGTTCCACTCCGGGATCCAGAACCACCTGACCAGCGAAGACACCCGCCCAGGCGCGGGCAATCGGTACAAGGCCGGCATCGCCGCGGGATAGAGCACGCCCCGCCCGTCGCCGGTCATGCGAGGAGCCAACCCGGCCCTGTCGCAAATCTCCAAGCCGACGGACCCGTCCCGCCCCTAGCGTCCCAGCCCATGGACGAGACGACGCAGCAGGTCCGCGCCGCGCACGGCGCGCACACGACGGACGGCATCCCCCACGGCGTCACGAGCCTGACGCCGTTCCTCGTCGTGCCCCGGGCCCGTGAGGCGATCGCCTTCTACCGCGACGTCTTTGGCGCGCGGGTCGTCGACGTCACCGAGATGGGCGGCGTCGTGGCCCATGCCG
>JAABUJ010002050.1_pt1 | contig 26448 bp, 25 predicted proteins | sample 5559131 | NCBI WGS metagenome assembly JAABUJ01 (sample SAMN10711875, study PRJNA513366) | rock metagenome | isolation source: Antarctica rocks | place: Antarctica: Victoria Land, Mt New Zealand nord | collected 2016-01-07
GTGGATCGTCGAACCAGCCCGGCTGCTGACGGCGGACGAGATCGCGGAACGAGTCTGTGCGAGTTTCGGCTGTGTTCATGAACCGCACCTAGCCATGATCGAAGAGGTTCCCTGATTGAGCATTAATGATCCGGGCGACGGGCAACACGCATAATGAGATCGAGCGTTTTGGTTAATCTGGCAAGGGTGAGGAAAGTGACTGAACGGATCACGACAATGCAGGTGGCATCGCTCTGGGTGGAAGTATGCAGACGCTGTGATGAGACCCGCGATGGTTGCTCACCGTAGACGCATTGGCGTAGCAGTTGTACGCTCCGGGCATGAAACTGACCGTAACCCTCCTACGAATCGTCGGGATATGTTGCCTGCTCGGTGCGCTCCTCGTAGGGTGCGTGCGTGGCACGCCCGCTCCGGCCGCGACGGCCTCCCCGATCGCCCCGAAGACCCTGCCGCTGATCGGCGTCAGCCTCCCGGATGTCACCTCGACGGAGACGACACTGATTCAGAAGGGGCTCGCGGATAATCAGCGTAAGAACGATGTCTCGCTCATCTATCGCTCGGCAGACGGCAAGGCGGCGAAGCAGGCGACCGACATCGCCGATCTCGTGCGACTCAATGTCGTCGGGTTGATCGTGCTGCCGGTGGACGCGACGCTCGTCGCCCCACCGATTGCCGCCGCGCGCGACAAGGGCATTCCTGTCGTGGCGATTGACACGCCGCCGGTCGGGACATCAGTAGATTCGCTCATTCGCACCGATTATCGCGCGGATGGCCGGGAAGCGGCGAAGGGCGTGACCGGCAAATCCGCTGCTAAAGGTCCGGCGCTGATCCTCGCCGCAGACGACGCGTTCAGCGCGGATTTCATCGCCGGGGCAGAGGAAGCGTTCGCGAAGGTCTCCGCTCCGGTGCAAACGATGGTAGTCGCGAACATGCTTGATCTGCCCGCGACAGTCATCCCGGCGGTGCGCGATCAGGGCGTACGGACGATCATCGCGAGCAATGACGCGCTCGCGCTCGCGGCAATGGAGGCGCTGAAGCACGCGGGGTTGTCAGATGGGATTGCGATCGTTGGGCACGGCGGTACGAAAGAGGCGACCCAGGCCGTGCTCGACGGCACGCTGGCCGGTGATGTGGACACCCGCCCGCAGGACCTCGGCGTCGCAGCGATCGGGAATATCGCCGCGCTCGTGCACAAGAAACAACCCGCATCCGACCTGATTGTGCGGATCAACGGCGCGGACATCTCGGTCAACGCCGTTCCCGGCCGCCTCATCACCCGCGACAACGCGCGCGATATGCAGGAACGCTGGCCCGATCTCGTCTATACCATGTCGGCCACACCAGCGCCAACGCCGCAACACTGATGGTCATTTGTCGTCGAAGGGGTAATCCGGGAGTGTGGAGATGGAGAGAATCGAAGTTCGCCCCGCACGCGGCGACGAGTGGCGCGCCGTCGCGGATTGTGTCAACGCCGCGTACGAGAATTACGTCGCCCGTATCGGCAAGAATCCTGCGCCGATGCTCGCCGATTACCCCGCGCTCATCGCTGATGGGCTCGTCTCGGTGATTCCCGGAAAGGACGGTGTGCGCGGTGTCATTGTCATGATGGTGGAGGATGACACGCTGTTCATCGAGAATGTCGCGGTGCATCCGGCCGATCAGGGGTGCGGGTTCGGGCACGCGCTGATGGATTACGCGGAGCAGCGGGCGCGCGACGCGAATCGCGATGCGATTCTTCTCTACACCCACGAGCGGATGAGCGAGAACTTGGCTTTTTACCGAAATCTTGGGTTTGTGGAGATTGAGCGGCGCACCGAAGACGGCTATGCCCGTGTGTATCTGCGCAAAAGGCTCGCATAGTCGGTGGCGTCCCGTTTCACATGGAACGGCAAGGCAACCTGCCGTAGTCGTTTCGCGGATCGTTTTCAGTCTGATTTCAGGGAATGCTCAGATTACGCTCAGTGATGTGCCCTACGATGTTCTCAACGGTTGAACCGCCTTTTTCTTTCCGCTATCTGTCCATCCGCCGTGCCGTTCCTTTCTCCACGGCACTGGCGACGAATGGACGGCCTCCCTCGGGAGCGGCAATGCTGTCGCTCCCGTTTCCTTTTATGGAGTAGTGTTACGCAGCGGCGCGTTTCGCGAGCCGGTCGCGCAAGCCCGCCGCGAGGAATGGGCAGGCGGCGAGCGCAGCGGTATCGGGATGGCTCCGGTCATAGAGGATGGCGTTGACGCGCGCAATCGTCCACGCGGGGTACGGCCGGTCGAGCAGAACGACGGGCATATCCGCTTCGACATTTCCTTCCGTGAGGACGCGCAGATACCAGCCGGTGCGGCCCGTCGCCAGGACGCGCGCCGTCAGGTCTTCGATGCGCCAGCGGCGGGAAATCTTCCAGCATGGCCCACGCGGTTGCGACACCTGCACGCGCGCCTCGCCGATGGCGCAGGTATCGCCGATGCAGGCAGTCTGCTCGGTCAGTCCGGCGATGGTGAAGTTCTCCCCGAAGCCGCCATGCGGGAAGTCGGGGCGATCCAGCTCAGCCCGCCAATCGGGGTAATGGCTCGCACTGTAGCAGAGCGCCGCTTTGTCCGGCCCGCCGTGGTTTTGTGTGTCCGCCTGCTGGTTTCCCGCGAGATTTTCCCTCCCCAACCAGCACGGCCCAATAATCGGCTGCTTCGCGAAACTCGTCACCCACGCGCGGTCCATCTCATCCGCCGCGCCCTCCGTGCCATACGGCGTCGGCATGCCCACCTGAATCGAGCAGATCACGGGATCATTCGTCAGTATCATCACCTCTCCTATTCACAACGGTTGGATCGAAACCGATTGAATCGCAAAGGCGCAAAGAACGCAGAGGACGCAAAGAAATGCTGAGAAATGACGATGAAATGTGCATTCGCCAATTCTCGATATTTGCTGCCCGCTTTCCGATCCTTCTTCTCTTTCCCTCTTTGCGTCCTCTACGTTCTTTGCGCCTTTGCGATTCTCTCCGGTTTGTCATTTACCGATATCGTACCGCCTGTCCGGCACGAAGACCCGTGCGAGTACCGGGCTTTCAAATTCCGTCGCGAGGCAGTCCATCGCGATCTCGTCCCACCAGCGCCCGCCCATCATCCAGCATTGCCGCCGTCGGCCATATTCCCGGAAGCCCGCCTTCGCATAGGCCCGCTGCCCCGCGATATTCCATTCCCCGACCGTCAGTGCGACATTACGCAGGCCGAGCGCGGTGAAGGCGTAATCAAGCATCAGGCGGGTTGTTTCTGTCCCGTACCCCTTGCCGCGCGCGTTCGCCTCACCGATGAAAATACCGAAGTCCGCGCGCCGATTACGGTACTCGATGTGCATCAACTCGGTCGAGCCAATCGGTCGCATGCTGACACGCTCGTAGATCACGAAGGAGGCCGTGGTTTCCGCTGTAGCGATGCGCTCATAATATGCCGTCTCTCGCTCCTTTGTCACTGGGCCAAATGCACCGAGGTTGCGCGCAATCGCGAAGTCGTTGGCCCACCGCTGATGGAGTGGGATGAGATCGCGTCGGCGCGGCCCAAGCGCGATTTTGTCCCCGACGATGTTGATACGTGGCTGCTCCATCTATGCCCTTCCCATTGGTAACATAGGCTTCAGCCTGCGCGAGAGACCGCAGGCTGAAGCCTACGCCACCGCTCCTTATGCAGTGAGAATCATCTCCGGTTGCTCGATCCTCAGGAGATGGACAGTGGATGTGCCGCCAAGATATGCCATGACAAACGCTGCGAGATCGGTGCAGGCAGCGGGGAGTCTTTCATCGTCGGTTGGCGGGAGGGCTTCGATGCAAAGGAAGGCGTCGGTTGTCTGCGCGGTCAATTTCGTGCGCTCCGCCTCGCGCCAGTTCCAAGCGCGGCAGATGACGCCGATGTCGTCGCGGTAGATCACCTCGCCGGGCTGCGGCGGTTGCGACTCCGCGCTGCCGAGCGGCACGAACGCTTCGCCACCGATGGCGCGCGTCAGTCGGATGTCGCCGCAGATCGCGCCCAAGTCCTCACCGCCGCATGGGAGCAGATGCCGGAGCGAGACCGTGTTGTAGAGGTCCACGAGCGGGTTGATGCTTCGCAGCGTGCCCGCGACCGCCGCGCGCAGTAAATTCTCGATGGACGAACGCTGCTTCGCGGGCTTGACGCCGAAGGCCCGGTATGCCTCCCGCCACGGTGCGACGGCAGCAAAAGTCGCCATGTCGGCATCCCCGATCTGCCGCGCGGCTTCCGTCATCGCATCACGCAGAAGTGCGGCAGATGCCTCGGCGTGTCGCGTATTGTCCACGCCGTGCACGACGATCACGCCGATCCGCGCGGCAGGAAAGAGCGTCCAGAATGGCTGCTCAATGATGAAGGATGTCGTCACGGGACGATGCTACTCAGGTCCACGGCATCACCGAGTGCGATCTCGCCATCGAGGAGGATTTCAGCGCGGATGCCGCCCCGGTCGGTCATCGCCCGGTTGAGGCCTGGTTTGCCGGTCAATTCCTCGATATACCCACAGGGCGGGCAGAACCGCTCGCCGTAGCACTCGATTGCCCCGACACGGAATCGCTTGCCGATCAGCGCCTCCAGGCCGATGCCGCGCGTGACAAGATTGCGGCGGCACTCGTTCGGGGCGAGGGCAATGCCCGTCTCGCGCTCCATCGCTTCGAGCGATTCAGCCTCGATCAGCGTCAGACGGCGACCCGTCAGTGGCGGCACCTGCGAGTAGTAGCCACGCCCATCGAAGTAGCGATCCCCCTCCAACCCTCGCCCGGCAACGACGCGCACCCGCTCCAGCGCGACCATCGGTGCGCCCGCCGCCGAGGCGATGAAAATCCCCTCGACGCGCCCGACCGCTACCGCCGCACGCACCGGCGCTGCTTGTGTCGCCATCCCTTGCTCCTCTCGCCTCACACCGCGATACCCACACGCGCATTGTACAAGACTGCGCGTCTTGGCGGTTCAAACGTCGTTGTTCGCGGCTGATGCATGACCGAGGAAATCCGACGCCGTGTGCCAGAAGAGAGTCAGGCCGAAGTAACCGAGGCCGAGACCGCAGAGGACATTGATCCAGCGGAAGACCGCAGGGCGGACGAAGCGTCGCCCCCAGCCGATCACGAATGGGAGGCAGAGACACCAGAGCAGCGCGCCGAGCACGAAGCCGCCGAACAGGAGGGCGAATCGCCCCACCGGCGCGGTCGTCGTGTCCGTCGCGGCAAGACCCGCGCCGATTCCCGTCCAGAAAGCGAGCGCGAACGGGTTGGCGAGCGAGAAGACCGCGCCGGTCGCGAAATCGCCGCGCGAGGTGCGGCCGTGCGCGCGGGGCAGCCCGCCCGCCCACGCCTCCTGCAAGGCGCTCCACGCCAGCCGTAGGAGGAAGCATGCGCCCGCGATGCCGAGGACGAGACGCAGCGAGCGGTTGCGGACGAGGAATGCTGTGCCGGCGAGGGCAAGGGCCGCCCACGTCGTATCGCCGATCAGCGCGCCAAGTTGCACGAGCAGCGCGGGCCGGAAGCCGCGTGCCAGCCCACGCCGCAACGCCTCGGTATTCACCGCCCCCGGCGCGGCATTATATGCAATGCCAAGACCGACCGCAGTGACGATTAGGCTTATGGGATGTGCCATGGTTCTCCTGCTTCCTGTTGCAATCGGCCGGCAACCGCCTGCATCACGTCGCGAATGTCGGCAGGCCGACGGCAACGAATCACCTTGGGGGGGTGTTCCGCAAGTGCAATCGCCGTCGCCGCGCGACTCGTCGCACGGTCATCGTCGGGCGCGGTTGGTGGCGGTTTCACTCCATAATACTGCCGTGTCGCCCACAGGAAGCGCAGCAGTTTCATGATGCCACGATGGCGATTCGTCCCCGCGATACTGGCGCGCGCATGGCGGATCACAACGCGACGCGCGCCGATACGCCAGGGCAAGTCCAGCCAGAGAATCACATCTGCGGTGCGGAGCAGTTCGTCCGTCCACCAGAGGAAGATGCCTTCGGTCACCCAATCGGGTTGCCCAGCGATCCGCCGCACATCCGCGAGCCGCGCATCCAGGGAGCGTTTGCCCCCCGCGCCATGCTCATAGGCGACTGCATCGAGATCGTAGACAGGGAGCGCACGTGAGGACGCGATTGCGCGGGCAAGTGTACTCTTGCCGCTGCCCGCCCCCCCGATGATGTGAATGCGCCGCCATTCGGACATCTGCATGCCTCTCGTATCGTACGGATGCTACGCGAGTTCCTTCGGGCGCATCGTCGCGCGGCCCGCTTCCCGCTCGGTGTCAATGAATGAGCCATGCGGATAGGGATAAGCCGGATACTGCTCCGGCTTGATGTTGTGCTTGCCGACGCGCGTCTCGATGTCGAATCGATAGACGCTGGTGATCGCAATGTCGCTGTCCGGCATCGGTTCGTAATCTACACCGGCGACGAGCTGCGGCGCGTATTTCGTCATCACACCTTCCAGCGCGTACTTCTTCTCCACGGCATCATCCACGACACACACCGCGCCGTAGAGAATAACGCTCGCGTACTCCGTGCTGAAGTCGAAGGGCGTCCCGGCGGGTAGCACCCTGCCAAACTCCGTGACGGTGAAGCAGGCGCGCGCGGCGCCCTGTTCCAGGATCGCCCGCAGTTTGCCGACCTGCGCGGTGTGCCAGTAGAGATGCTCGCCATCGAACCAGAAATAGTTGCTGTGCAGGAGCGGTTGCCCCTCGTGGCTGATCGCGAGATGGCCGAGCGCGCTGATCGCCAGCATCCGGTCCATCCATTCCTCGTCCGCCAGCACACGATCCTTCCGCCGCACTTGCGTCAATGGCCGCTCCAAATATCGCTGCATCGCCATACCCCCTCGTTGATTGTGCCTAATGACAATCGTTATTGTACCTATCGCTAGCGTACCATGCTCCGCTGCACTGTCAAGAGCAGAGCCGAAACCGCTCTTGTTGCTATCAGTAGTGTGCTTTACACTACAAAAACAGCGTGACATGGAAGTCTCGCTATCTGAAACTCCCGACAGGAGCATTATCGTGGTCACGATTCGTGGGCATGAAAATATGACGAACGAAGAGCGCGCAGCGCGCATTGCCCAATATATTGAGCAAGACCCCAAACGCCCGTGGCCCGGTTCAGAACGTCTCAAAGATTTTCATACGCCTGCTTGGGCGCTTATTGGGCATTACAAATATGGCGCCAGTGAGAACCTCGAACTGGTCGCTCGCAACCATCAGTTACCGGTGGAGGCGGTCGAAACCACACCTCGCCGAAGGTTGGAATGCATATTCCGGTCGGATTGATGACGGATGAAAGAGCTCTATGCGCGTTTTGGATGAGCGCCGACGCGCGTGCAGAAGGCCGTTTTGGGTGTGAAAGCGGCGCTACGCATCCGCCAAACCGGCGACCAGTATGTGTACTTCCACCTTTAACGAAGCGTGCATTATAGAAAGAGTACGTATAATTTAGTTGGACAGAAGGCGCATAAAAGGGTAAACAAGTGATTTTCAGCGAGATTCGAGACCCTAGGTTTATTACCGTGCGTCGCGGCGGCACCCTACAGGACGACGATCATCGCCTTCTTGCAGTGTGGGCGGCTGATTGCGCGGGGCACGTACTGCATTTCTTCGAGCAAGTGCAACCCAGTGACGACCGTCCGCGCCGGGCGATTGAGCAGGCGCACGCTTGGGTGCGAGGTGAAATTACGATGACTCAATCCCGTACCGCCGCCGGACACGCCATGGGCGCTGCCAGAGAGTTGTGCAGTGCGGCAAGAGAAGCGGCTTACGCAGCCGGACAAGCTGCGGCGGTGGCTCATGTGGCAGCTCACGAACTGGGCGCAGCGGCCTACGCAATCAGGGCCGCACGCGCGGCGGCTCCTGAAGATAAACGTATAGAGGCTGGCTGCCTGGAGTGCCACTGGCAGCGCTCGCATCTTCCCAGTGAAATCCGAGAACTCGTGCTCGACGACCAGAGGTTACGGAATGAGTATTGCTGGTTCGTATTCGATTGCTGACCGGTTCGTTCGGACCACTGCAACTGCCCAGCAACCGCTTGAACCCGGCAATCCCTATATGAGCACAGGGGATTCTCATTGATTGAAGAAAGTGAGTTGTCCGGTGCTTTTCTCTTCTTCCGCATCGCCTTCGTCACACCTCGCCGCCAATGAACCACCACGCCTTTGTCCTACAGGCTTCTCGCGCACTTGACGCCTTTCTCAGTAACGGAAATCCGTCAGCAAACGAACTCCATTAGTATCATCCACGGCAGTTGTGGCGAAAGTATTGACGACGCATGCTTGTGGTTACACTGTCCATGCGCGGAACACGGCCTCAGCGTTGCGACGTGCCGTATACTGAGGGTGGCGCGCGAGTGTACGGCGGCGGAGGCAATATGGTAGGTGGGGACGATTTCGATCTCGGAGCGTTGGAACCGGGCAGCGGCACGCCGCTCTACCGGCAGATCGCCGATCGTGTCGCCGCCGGGATCACGAGCGGCCAATTGCCGCCCGGTACGCGGCTACCGACCGTACGCGGTTTCGCCAAGACGCTCGGCGTCGGCGTGATCACCGTCGCGCAGGCGTACGAGGCGCTGCGGGAGGCAAATCTCGTCTCCGGGCAGGTGGGGCGCGGGACGTTTGTGCGGGATCGCACCGGCACAGAAACGACGACGCAGGCCTCCTACCTGCCATCCTATGTCGTGCCGCCAATTGGCGATCCAGAGATGCTGCCCGCCTCCCCCGCGCTGACATTGCCACCCTTCCCACTGCCGGTGCGCGCTGCCCGCCCGAACCAACTGATGACGCCCGCCCACCGCGCTGGGGTGATCTCGCTTGCCTCTGGACAGCCCGCCGCCGATCTGCTGCCCGTCCTCCACCTCAAGAAAGCATGGCGAATCGCCGTGGACGAAATGGACGGCGACCTCCTTGGCTACGGCCCCGCGCTCGGCGACCCCGATTTGCGCCTCGCCATTGCGGAGCGGTGCGCCGGGTGGGGCTTTACGGCGAGCGCGGACGATGTGCTGATTACGACGGGCGGGCAGCAAGGGATTGACCTCGTCGCGCGCTCCCTCGTCGGCCCCGGCGAGCGGGTGGCGTGCGAGGTGCCGACCTTCGCTGCCGCGCTCGACATCTTCGCGGCGGCAGGCGCGCGAATCGTCCCTGTGCCGACCGACGATCAGGGGATGGATATGTCTGCACTGGCTGCGGTCTGCGAGCGGGAGCGGCCTCGCCTCATCTACACGGTGCCAACCTCGCACAACCCGATGGGCACCGTTCTCCCCATTGATCGCCGCCGCGCGATGCTCCAGATCGCGGCACGGCACGGTGTCCTGATTCTTGAGGATGACCACTGCAATCCCTTCGTCTACGACCGTGAGCCGCCACCGCCGATCAAGGCGGGCGATACGGACGGCCGTGTCGTCTACGTCTGGAGTGCGGCGAAGACCGTCTCACCCGATCTGCGCGTCGGCGCGGTGATCGCGGGATCGCCCTTGATGGCCCGGCTCACCGCGATGAAGATGGTGACGGATCGCTTCACCGCGCGCTTGCCGCAACGTGCGCTGATCCACTACTGGACCCTCGGTGGCGGCAAGACAGCCGCGCGGGATGTCGCCACGATGCGCGCGACCTATCGCGAGCGACGCGATGCGATGCTTGATGCCCTGAACGCGCAGTTGCTGCCGTATGTGGACTGGCTGCCACCAAAGAGCGGTCTCAATATCTGGCTGACGCTACGGGATGGCCTGACATCACAGGAAGTGACCGCTGTCGCGCTTGCGGAGGGGGTGGCAACGGTCGCGGGCGAGGCCTTCTACCCGGCAGGTGTTGATGTTGCCTCGAACCGCCTCCGTCTCACCTACGCGGACAACACGCCCGAAGCCCTGAGCGAGGGCATCCATCGCCTCGCCTACACCTTCGAACGCGTTACTGCCCTCGGCCCCACCGTTCGTCGCCCCACCACTACTGCCCCCGTCTGATACGTTTGAACCGCGAAGGCGCGAAGGACGCGAAGACCGGAAAAGAATGAGTGAAGGAATCTCATTTGATCCCTTCTCTCATTCTCTTTATTCCCTCTTCGCGTCCTTCGCGCCTTCGCGGTTAGCAGATGCCGGTTATTTGCGGAAGGCGCGGGCGGCCATGTAGCCGAGACCGGCGGCGACGAGCACCGATTCGACCGGCTTGCGCGAAATTAGTTGCTTTAGGTCGCCCACCCAATCATCGGGCGTGCTTTGCTGGAGGTAGGCGCCGGTCTGTTCGAGGGCACCGGCTGCCTTGGTCGCGGCGTTGGCGACGGGATGATCGGGGTCGAGTGTCTGCGTCTTATCGCGAAGCGAATCTGCCAGCCCAGTCAACTTCTCACCGGCCTGTGTGGACTTCTCATTTGCGGTTTGCCTGGCTTGATCGCCCTTCTCGCCAACCGTGCCGACGAATTGATCGGTCTTGTCCGTAACGGTTCCTTTCAGCGCATCCGTCCTGGTCTGGAGATTCGCTTTCACGCTTTCGAGTGTATCCTGTGCCTGACTGGTAACGGTGTCGAATCTTCCTTGGGCCTGGGTTCGCGCGTCGTTGAAGGCGCCCTGTGCCTGCCCTCTGACGTCGGTCATCTTTGTCTGGGCCTGGTCGCGCAGATCGCTCGCCCTGCCCTGTGCCCCGTCTCTGAGGTCTCCGGCTTTTTCCTGCGCCTGATCTTTCAGGTCTGCCGCCTTGCTTTGCGCTGCGTCTTTGACATCACTGGCTTTATTTTGTGCCTGATCTTTCAGGTCACTCGTCGTATCCTGTGGTGCGCCCTTTCCATCCGCTACCTTCTCTTGCATAACATGCTGCGCATCACTCGCTTTTTCCTGTACCTGACTCTTTGTGTCATCCGCCTTCGGTGGCGCCTGAGGTGTGGGACCGTGTCCCTGGGTCGAAACGTTCTGACCCTGCGGAATTTTGATCGTCCCGTGGTCCTGAGTGCCACCGATTGTTCCCCGATTCGCCTCCGTGCCGCTCGTGCCGGATGACGGCGGCGGGCTACTGGTCGTGCCTTGGTGCGCGCCGGTCTCCGCGCTCGATGGTCGCGGGGTGTGGCTCTGCGAGGTGCTGCCGGTGCCTTGCGTGGGAGGCATACCGCCCGTACTCTGCTGACTGCCGGAGCCGCCCGTGCCCGGCTTCTGCCCGGATGAAGATTGCTGCTGCTCCGGCTGCTGCCGTGTCGGTGTCGTCCCGCTCGTGTTGGCCTCATTGGGTCGTTGCGAGCTGTTTGGATTGTTCGTGCTCATCCGTTTCTCCTGTTCACCATATGCGGCGCTTCCCTCACCGGCGTAGCCGACGCCGGTACCGAGCGGGTTATCGGTGCGACCCGGATCGTCCGTTGCGCGTGACGGATTCGCCATCTTCTCGCCTTGCGCATCAAGCGCCTCACGCTCGTGCGTGCCGCCTGCCGCCATCTCAACCGCGTTGTCCCGCGATCCCTTTGGCTTAACATTCTCGGGCGTCGGCGGGACATATGTCCTTTCACGGCCCTCATTTCGTCGCTCGACCATCGCTCCGTACCTCCTTGTCATTACCGGTGTAACCGCGTGGCGCTGTGGCGACCACAGCAGGTAATACATAAAGTAAGCAACGAACGTGCCATTGCCGTTCTACTGATAGTAGCTATCTCAATGTAATAGGCTCATGAATCCTGTTTCAGAGACTGATGCTCGTTCATGGTAGCCCACCGCTCGCACCCGCTGGGACAGAAAGGAGGGAGTCTCGCGACTCCCTCCAATCATGCATTCTCTTTCGTCTACTGACGACTGCCTACTTCTTCCAGTACGCAACGTTCCATAGCGCCGAATCCCACGGCGTGTAGTTCGTGTTGAGCAATGCCTTCGCGTGGCCGTTCGCCGCATAGCGGTCCACGATCGGGATCTGGAAGTAGTTGGTGACGATGATGTCGTTCATCTGCTTCTCGATCGTCGCGCGCTTCTCCGGGTTCAACTCTTTGCTGAGTTGCGTGGCGAGTTGATCGTACTGGTCGCTCTTCCAGCGGCCAGGCGAACCCGTCTTCCAGCCGTTGGCTTTCTGGGGGATGAACTTGCTCTGGAAGTTCTGGAGGAAGTCGCCCGCGTCTGGGTCAGACGGGCCGTTTGTGTACATGAAGATGTCTTTTTCGCCCCGCTGCGCCGCATCCGGGTTATCGGGCTGACCGAAGAAGACACCGGCGTCCGCATTCTTGATGTCCATCACGATACCGGCCTGCTGGAAGGATTGCTTGATGACCTGCTCTTCCTTCTCGCGGACCGGATTGACGGTGCTTCCGTAGACGACCTTCAGCTGGACGCCGTTCTTGGCGCGGATACCGTCCGAGCCTTTCTTCCAACCAGCATCTTCGAGGATCTGATTGGCCTTCGCGACATCATAGCCGCACTTGTTCGTCGTTGATTGCAGCGCAGGCGGGATGCCGAGGAGGATGTTGCAGGTTGGCTTACCTGCCGGCCCGTACAGGTTCTTGGCGATACTATCGCGATCCACGAGCCACGACATCGCCTCACGCACCTTTGCGTCGGTCAGGAAGGGGTGCGGCGCCTGCAATGAGGCCTTCTCGCCATTGACATCCTTGTTCGGGTCGGTCTGGTTAAGAATCATCTGCTCAACGCCGAAGCCGGGGCCGGTATCGAGTACCGCGCCTGAATCCGTCACCTGCTTGAGGATGTCCGGTGTTACTTGCAGGTTCCATGAGAAGTCCGCGTTGCCCGCGATCACTGCTTTCGCCGCCGTGCCCGCGTCGCCGCCGCCCTTGAGATCAATCGCATCGTAGAAGGGCGCGTTCGCCTCGCGGTAGTTGTCGTTCATCACGTACTGGACATTATCACCGGAGGTGAACTGCTTCACCTTATACGCGCCGGTACCGATGGGCGCGGTACTGATGATGCACGTCTTCGGATCCGTGCAGGTGTCCAACTGCGCCTTCTGGAGTACGACGCCCTGCAGGTTCGTGAATGGCCCATACCAGAGCGCGGTCGCTGCCTTGAAGGTGATCTTCACCGTCGTCGCGTCCGGCGTGTCAATACTGGCGATGGGGTCGTACTGCGAGAGGGACGACGCGCCATTCTCCGGCTTGGTGACGAACTGCCACGTCGCCTTGACGTCGGCGGACGTGAACGGCGTGCCGTCAGACCACTTGACGCCGCTCTTCAGCGTCCATGTTACGCTCTTGCCGTCCGCCGCCACCGAGCCATCGGCTGCGGAGGGAATGGCCTTCGCGAGGACGGGCACATCGGGGTAAACCCCCGCAAGTGATGTCACCGCTAGCGGTTCCTCGACGACCCGCGACGCATCCTCGTCCTTCGTTCCGTTGGCGAGGTGGTCATTGAGAATCACCGGAGCCTGCCACCAGAGCAGGTGGAGTGTGCCACCGCCGCCGCGCTTCGTCGGCGCTGCGCCACGCGGGTCAGGGCCTGTGCTCGCCGTCGTCGTTGTCGTGCCCGCAGTCGTGCTGCTGGCAGCGGTCGTACTGCTCGCCGTTGTGCTTGCTGCTGGCTTGGTACCCGCTGCTGCTGGCGCACTGGTCGCTGCCGGGGCGGTCGTCGCGGCCGCTGGTGCAGTGGTCGCTGCGGCGGCTGCCGTTGTCGGTGCAGCCCCTGTCGTCGCCGCCGGTTTCGTCGCGGCCGCAGCAGCAGGAGTGTTTGTCGCGCTGCTACTGCCGCAGGCGGCGAGCAGCAAGGGGAGAATCAATGTCAGCATCGCGAACGCACTGACGCGCGCCCACGATCTCCCGTCTCGTTTCACTACCATACCCATCGTTTCCTCCTGATCGTTCCCTGTAATGTCGAATCTCCTCCTCGGTATGCCCGAGGATTCGTCACGGCCCGTTGGTGATGACTTGCCTCTTCGCCAAGCCCCTCCTCTCGTCGCTCCCAAAGTGACGGTCCCTGGCCCGGTCTCACGCGTGCCGACGGGAAGGAGACCCGACGGGTAGCATTCGTTCCACATGGCGGCATTAGATGTACCGGGTATGCGGAAGTTTGTCAAGGTTTCGCGTGCAAAGTCTGTCTCGATCCACAGTCTTTCGCCCTCACGGTGTGCGCAACACATACGGGGAGGAGGCTTTCGCCCCCTCCCCACGCAATATCGGTACTGACCACTTCGCCCTATTTCTTGATCTGCCAGTACGCGATGTTCCAGGTATTCCAGTCCCACGGTGTCGGATTCGTGTTGATGAGGTCCGACCGGCGCCCGTCAACGCTGTTGCGGTCAATGAGCGGCAGGGTAACAAAGTTGGTGATGATGTAGTCGTTGAGTTGGATCTCGATTTGGGCGCGTTTCTCCGGGTTTAGTTCCTTGCCGAGTTGGGCGACCATGCCATCGAACTTCGGATCGCTCCAGCGAGCGTAATTGCTGCCCTTCCAGCCGTTGGACTTCTGGGCGATCTGCCCGGTAGTGAAGTTATTGAGGAAGTAGGCTTCTGAGTCGGGGCTGCCGACGCTCTGCGTGAACATCTCCAAGTCCTTCTCGAACCGAGATCCGGCGTCTGGGTTGGTCGGTTGACCGAAGAAGACGCCCGCGTCCGCGTTCTTGAGGTCGAGGCTGATGCCGGCCTGCTGGAAGGACTGTTTCATGACCTGCTCTTCCTTCTCACGCACCGCGTTGACGGAGGTGCTGAAGGTGAACTGCATCTTGACACCATTCTTGGCGCGGATGCCATCCGAACCCTTCATCCAACCCGCTTGGTCGAGCAGTGCGTTCGCCTTCGCCACATCGAAGCCACACTTTGTGCTCTTCGAAACCGTCTGTGGCGGCACACTGCCGAGGACATTGCATGTGACGCTGCCGGCCGCACCATAGAGGTTCTTCGCCATCGCGTCACGATCCATCAACCAGGAGAGCGCCTCGCGCACCTTTGGATCCGTGAACGCGGGGTGTGGCGCTTTGGGCGATGATTTCTCGCCATCAACGTCCTTATTCGGGTCCGAGAAGTTGATAAGGACGCGCTCGACGCCGCCACCAGGGGTGAGATTGAGGGACTTGCCCGCGTCGGTGATTTGCTTGAGGATGTCCGGTGTCACCTGTAGGTTCCATGCGAAATCCACCTGCCCGGTCTGGACGGCCTTCGCCGCCGTACCGGCGTCACCACCACCCTTGAGATCAATCGCGTCGAAGAAGGGCGCGTTGGAATCGCGGTAGTTTTCGTTGACGACGTATTGCACATTGTCGCCGGGTGTGAAGGATTTCACCTTAAAGGCTCCCGTACCGATCGGGTTATTGATCAGATCACAGTTCTTCACATCTGTGCACTTGTCGATCTGCGCCTTCTGCATCACTGGGCCATTCTGACCAACGAAGGCAGCATACCAAACCGGAGTTGCGCCTTTGAAGGTGATCTTAGCCGTCGTCGGGTCCGATGAGTCAATGGTACTGATGTTTGCATAGGCAGCAGAGGTTGTCGCACCATTCTCAGGCTTATTGATGAAATCCAGCGTTGCCTTGACGTCTGCCGAGGTGAAAGGCGTGCCGTCCGACCATTTGACGCCCGGAAGCAGCTTCCAAGTAACGCTCGTACCATCTGCAGCCACCTCACCATTCGCTGCGGAGGGAATCTCCTTCGCCAGGATCGGAATGTCGGGCGTGGAGCCATTGACCGAAATCGTTGCCAGCGTCTCCAGGACGATCGCGGAGGCGGCATCATCCTTCGTGCCCTGGGCAATGTGTACATTGAGCACCGTCGGCGCCTGCCAGTAGAGGAGGTGGAGTGTGCCACCGCCACCGCGCTTCGCCGATGCCTGACCACGCAGGTTCGCGGCAGCGCCTGGGGCGGCCGTTGCTGCGCCCACAGTCGTGCTGCTCGCGGCGGTCGTGCTATTCGCCGTGGTGCTAGCGGACGCGGTGGTGCTCGAAGCAGCTGCGCTCGCCGCCGGAGCGCTGGTCGCTGCCGCTGGCGGCGTTGTCGGTGCGGCCCCCGTGGTCGCTGCCGGTTTCGTCGCGGCGGCAGCAGGCGTATTCGTCGCGCTGCTCGCGCCACCACAGGCGGCGAGCACCAATGGTAGGATCAATGTCAGCAGCGCGAACGAGATCGCGCGTTCCCATGATTTCCTGCCCCGTTTGAGTACCGTCGCCATCGTTTCCTCCTGCGTTTCCTGATATTCAGTCATCCCCAGATATGTGTTATCGGATCGTGGTGGTCGAAGTGTGTGTCATCTCACTCCCTTCTCTCGCATCCACGCTATTAGATTATTTGCGCGCTACGCCGGGCGACTGGGGATAGCGTTCTCTGTGATAGTCGTCACACATTCTCCGTCCGGGTGTAAGGGCTCACTCTGGAATGCCATACGTGTGTATCATACCGTTGTCTGTTAAGAGCGCAATAGGATGATGTGCGACGAAAAGGAGCCAGAAATCGGATCGTGACGCGATTGCCGCTTGCGGTCTCAAGAGACTGGCAGTTCTTGAGCGGGTATGCGATACTGAGTGCGTGGACATGGCAATCCCTCAGATTGCCGCGGGGCAACCGCCCCACCTCACTGGCCACATCCCAACAACAATCGAATAGATGCAACAAGGCGGCGGGGAGCATTGCTCCCCGCCGCCTTGCGTTCTGTCAGAATGTTTTCGGGGCGTTATGATACGGGTGCGGGATGTTACACTTTCCGTCCGATGACAGAGCACGTCCGCGTGAGGGTGAGGAACATACTCGTGATCGTACTCAATATCGTCTTTGTACTGCTGGCAATCGGGGTGATCTACGGCGCGTTCGTCGTCCCGGTCTATAACTTCATCATTCGTCCCGTCAAAGCGGGGCGTGATATCTTCATCGTCGTCTTCTCGGTGATCTTCACGGTGGCCTTCCTGCAAATCCTCTGGAGTATCCACGGTGATCTGCATCGCTGGCTCGGCTGATCGCCACGAAGCGGTCACACGATGCAGCGACTTATCCACGCTATCCACGAAACGGTGCATAACTCGGCGACGTTTTTCGTGACTGCAATGCGGAAATTCTGTGTTTAACCGGATGCCGTTGAGGTAGTGGGCAGAGACCGAGAGAGACGACGCGACGCTCGCAGGCAAACCCCGGCGGCGCCAACAAGCAGGCTGATGCACCCGAGCATTCCCGCAGAGACGCTGACAGCGAGCGCGCTCGGTAGTCGCGCGTCGCGCAGCATCACCGGCCACCAATCGAGCAAATGGGGGAATTGGGGATAGTTCGACCAGAACCAGACGTTGCGGGGCGTTGTGGGCACGGGCGGAAAGTGTGTCGCTTCCTCCGCTACCATCGGCACACCATCCGCCCAGAGTTCAAGGTTATTGACGAAGATGCCGAGGTCTTCATCGCGGTCGCTCACCCCTGTCTGCGCCGGGTTCCACGTCGGGGTGTGAATTGTGAGATGCATACCGGCGGCATGCAACATGGCAGATGGAATGTCGTAGGCGAGAATGAACCCCTCATTTCCTGCGGCTATCGGTAAGCGGTCAACCGGCGCGAGCGTTTCCGTACCGATCGTCACTGTTACCGGTGTCACGGTGGCGCGCAGTGCGGCGGGGCGGTGATCGAAATAGGTCAGTTTGACGTGCAACGCCGCGCCGTCCTTCGGATTGAGCGTGATGACCGCATCGCCATATGTCCATCGAGGGAAATGGGCGGCGCGCTCCCCTTCCGCAGGCGCAAAGCCCTGGGCGAGCAGAAATGTGTTCGTCGCCGGGTGCTGCTCCTTCCACCATGCCGCGAACCGGCTCCGGGTGGTTCGCGCCGATAGAGTAATCGGCGACTGTGATGGCGTGAAGAAGCGGGCCTGCTCGCTCGTACTGGTGAGGATTGGCACGTCAAAACTGACCGCAATGGCGAGGAACTGCACGCTGATTCCAATCAGTAGCACCGCGACCGCTCCTGCGCGCGCCGCTGTTTTCGCATATCCCCATCCGGGGATCAGCAGGCGGTTCAGGACCGGCAATGCCGACAACAGGAGCCACGGCAGGACGATGAGAAGATAGCGCGGCCCCCATGATCCGTCGCCATGCCAGTATTGCAGCCGGGCATAGAAGAAGACGTTGATTGCCGCCGCACTGCATACGACAATCCCGTCGCGCGGGAACCGCCGGAGAAAGGGGATGAACCCGATCAGGGCGAAAAGCAGCGGCGGCGCGTACCAGATGATGCCCTTTCCGCTACTGTAAAGGAGTCCATAGAGGCCGGTTTTCAATGGCGTGGTAAAGAGATTCGCACTGTCTCCATAGCCGGTTGTGAAGGGGCTGCCATATAACCAGCGGTCATAGAGAAGCAGACCGGCGGTCGGCAGGATAAATCCGCCGATCCACCACGCACCCTGAACTAACAGGATCCGCCATCGTTGCCATGCGCGGGCATCCTTGAATGTCGGGAAGGCTACCAATGTCAAAGAGAGCGCCAGCACCGGCACGAAGAGCGCCGCGTGAATCTTCACCCAGAACGCCGACGCCAGTACGAACCCTGACCCGGCAAGGAGCAGCGCGCGTCGGCGCTCTGTTGCGGCGCTCGTTGCCTGCCGGATAAGAAAGAATGAGAGCAGCACAAGGAGCGCCGTGAGCGGTTCGGCGAAGAAGGTCCGGGCCTGAATAAGCGCGAAGGTGGCCATGCCGAAACAGACGGCGAGCGCCACGCCGACCCGCGCCCGGTAGCCGAAAGCGAGTGCGAGCCGGAAGAGCAGCGCGGCCGTTGCCGCCGTCACAAAGCCATTGAAGGTCAGGACGATGAACCGGCTGAGATAGACCGTAGAGGTCGATCCACCGAGAGCGCCGAGTGCACGGCCCGCCCAATACCATGGCACGGCGAGGAAAGGCTGCCCAGGCCCGTAACTTGTCGGTCGGAGGCCGTGCTTGCTCGGAGCGGCACTCTCGACGATCCCCCACACATCGGGCGAAACGAGCGGTTCGCCGTGGCGCGCGATACCGTCCGCCATCTGGTAGAGCGTTTCTTCATCGCGCGCGTAGATGTGTCCACTCCCGAGGAGAAGGAAAAACGCGGCGGCGAAGAGGAAGACGCTCGCGGTCCACAAGCGGTCACGCCGCATCGCCTGATCCGTCAAATTGACGGACGCCGACGTCACGTCAACCGGCGAATCCTTTTCGTCTTCTTCGATCGGGGCCATGGCGCTCCTATCATCATGCGCGATCTGTCACGACCGTTTCTGGTAGCGATCACGCGTCATTTTGCGCTGCAGCGACGGCTGCTGCAACTGTGGGGCACGGTCCCATTCTCGCGTGGGGAGAACCGAGTGATCCGTTGGTGCAATTCCCTATGGTTAAAAAGAGCAGAAGATTCGTCGTCGTCGTAGGGGATGTGGATAACGTGGATAACACGATATTCGCGCTGGTGGTAAGCAAAAACGACATCCCCAAACCTGTCGAGGAGTTATCCACCTATCCACATCGCCCGTGGATAACTCGCACATTCGTCGCAATCGTGGGGATGGTAGGCCACGCTCTCCGCCGACCGTCCACAGCGGGTCGGGCCATCCCCATTTCGCCCACCCGCTGCCCACGGATTATCCACAATGTCAGCGACTTATCCACCGAAAATGGCCGGTTATCCCCAGAGGGTGTGGAAAGTCGTGTTCTACACTCCCCGCACCCTCTGGTAGAATGGACGCGTACGTACTATGCTTTCGCGGGCATGGCTCTCTGTAGAACAGGCCATCAAAGTTATCCACCGCGCGAATTATCCACAAATGGCCGGTGCAGATGTGGATAACAGAGGCGGATTGTGGAAAGTGATCCGTGCTAGAATATGAGCCACGATTCGAACAGAGAAAGCAGTCGTCAGTCGTCAGTCGTCGGTCGTCAGTCGTCAGAATGCTGCGTTCCCACTGACGACTGATAACTATGAAAGGGGTATGCAGATGCAACGCGAGACTGATCCTGGACCTGCTTCGCAGCCGCTCGGCTTCCGGACGGAGATGATGAACCGGAAGGATTTGCCCCGCTTCAAGCCGCTGCCGGGCATCGAGATGGAAGTCTTCAGCGGCGGCTGGGCGATGATGAACTTCGTAATCATCGCGCCCGGCGGCGTTGTCGGCTGGCATAGCCACCCACACGAGCAATGCGGCACGGTCATCGCGGGGGAGATCTATCTGCGGGTCGGTGCGGAGGATGCGGAACCCTGGGTGCTACGCGTCGGCGATGTCTACGCGATCGCCCCGAATATACCGCACAGCGCGACGGTCGGGCCGGAGGGCGTGACCGCGCTCGATATTTTCGCACCGCCGCGTGAAGACTACATCGCGCAAGCGACGGTCGGGCGAAACAGCGCCGAGGGAACGTACCTCGCCGGATCCCCGCCGTCATAAGGGCATGGAGAGGAATGGCGGACGGAGGCGTCCCGCCAGCGACGCGTTGTGGAAAGGCCAAGGGGGAAGCGGATGTACGACGTAGGAACGCGAGTGATCGTGATGAGCCGGGGGCGTATCTCGGTGGGCGACATTGTTGGGGTCCGTGGTGACGAAACGCAACCGGGCTACGATGTGCAGTTCGGCGAGTTCCGCACCGTCACCTACGATACCCGCGCGGTGATCCGCTATACCGCCGGTCGGTTTGACGCGCTCAATAACGCCCTGGATGCGATCTTCGCCGGCTTCCAGTCCGAGGATGGCGCGAAAAGGGCGACCCGGAAATAACACTTTTCACAGTTTTTGTGTCGTCCCGATGACCCGGCCATCGTCCTGTAGAGGCGGCGCTTGAATCGCCCTCTGGGGCCACCATCGCATGCTCGCATGCGATCGTTGCTGACTCGGAGTGGCGTGCGGGATGAATACCGCGAAGGCTGCTACAATCAGGATTCGATCGGAATGACCGACCGATGCGGAGAGAAAACATGTCAATCCCGGATGCGCTCGATCGTCTCCTCGACCCCGTCGAAGCGACCACAATCATTCGCACGCACACAACGGTGCTCCCAACGGAACGCGTCCGATTGGCCGAACTCGCAGGGCGCGTCCTCATGGAAGATGTCATTAGTGATGCGGATCAACCGCCTTTCCCCGCCGCAACAATGGACGGTTATGCGGTGATCGCCGCCGACACGATCCCGGTGCGGCGTATCGTCGGTGACCAGTTCGCGGGCACTATCGAGGCGTTTCATGTGGAACGGGGCACGGCGGCATACATCACGACCGGCGCACCGTTGCCTCCCGGCGCGGATACCGTCGTACCGATCGAGCGGACGACAGAGACGGCGGCGGGCGTGCGAATCGGTGAGATGCCGCGCGCGGGGCAGAATATCCGCCCGGTCGGCAGCGACCTGACGCGCGGCGACCGTGTCCTGGCGGCAGGAACGGTGCTGACGCCCGCTGCAGTCGGATTGCTCGCTTCACTGGGTAAGACAGATGGTTTGACGACGCGGAGGCCGCGCGTCAGCGTGCTGGCGACGGGCGATGAACTTGTCGAACCGGGTCAGCCGCTCGGGCCGGGGCAAATCCACGACTCGAACCGCTTCGCGCTCGTCACCGCCCTCGCGCCGCTCGGCGTGACCGTCTCGTACGCGGGCCTCGCGCCGGACACGGACGACGCCCAGCGCGCTTTTCTGATCGAGCGGATCGCCGATTCTGACGTAGTGATTACCTCGGGCGGCGTCTCGATGGGTCGCAAGGACCTCATCAAGGGCTTGTTGATTGAACTCGCGACCGTCCACTTCCGCCAGGTGCGTATGCGCCCCGGCAAGCCGTTCACCTTCGCGACCGCCGGGCCGACGGGGAAGACGCTTCTGTTCGGCCTGCCGGGTAATCCCGTCTCCGGTCTCGTCGGCTTTGAGGTTTTCGTCCGCCCCGCGCTGCTCGCCATGCAAGGATATCAGCAGTCAGATCGTCCGCACGCACGCGTCCGCCTCATCCACGATGTGACACCGATTGACCGCATTGACTACATGCGCGTCGCGCTTCGCCGCGCGGATGACGGTGTGTTGGAAGCAGCTTCGACTGGGCCGCAGCAATCATCCCGGCTCGCGTCGTTCATCGGCGCGGACGCCCTCGCCATCATCCCGTCGCGCGACATGCCCTATGCCGCAGGCGAGATGGTGGACGCATTGCTGCTCGGCTTGGTCGCGTAAGCATCGCGCCATATCCCATCGGTCGAGCAATGTCGCTGTGTCCGCGCGGTTGACATCCTTCCCGTAGCGCGGCGACACTTGTTCCGGACGAGATACATCGCGCATAATGAGTAGGAGGTCACTGATGGTAACAGATACCACCCGCGCGCCGCAGTTCTTTCGGGTCGCCGCACTGACCGATGTACAGCTCCTCCCCACCGTGCCTACCTTGAAGGCGCGCCTTGTCGCTGGCGACCGGTTGATGGCGATGTTCGGGAATGCGGAGCCGAACGCCTCGCTGCCGCTGCACAGCCATCACCACGAGCAGATCACGTACGTTCTCGAAGGCGCGATTCACTTCCAGGTCGGTGATGAGGAACACGATCTCGGCCCCGGCGAAGGCTTGATGATCCCCGGTGGCGTAACGCACGGCGGCATACAGGTCGGGCCGGAAGGGTGCCGCTTTCTCGAGATTTTCACCCCGCTGCGCGATGAGTACGTCGCGCTGATGCCCGACGCTAAACAGGACGCACCGGAGACCTGATCGTTGGCACGATTGTCGGGCTCGCTTCGTTCCATGCATGGCATACGCCTTGCTCTTCTCCAAGCGCACCGTGGTGTACGGTCAGTCACGGCGCCGCGACCAAGAACCCGCAGAAAGGAACGCATGGATGGAACGAAGCGACCTGCCCGACAAACTGTTCGCCGAAGACACCTTGTCCTACCCGAACTCCGTGGATGGCGAGCAACCGGCTGCCGACAATCACCAGGTATCCGCGCAGCACGACGCGAAGCGTGATGCGACGCCGGGCGAGAAGTCGCCGGATGAGGAGATGCCCGCCGTGGAGTACCGCGCGGAGGAAGTGCAAACCCCTGGACCGCTTGAACATACGCCAAGCCCGGAAGACCTCTACGAACCGGGCGGTGGCAACCCTTCCCCCGGCGCGGACATTGAGGACGAAGCGCCACCGGATCGCGGCGGCCGGACGTATTAACTCACCTCTAGCGAATCGCCAGGACGCCACGGGGGAATTCGCGCACAGAGGAAAGGAAGAGGGTTCTCTCTATTCTGTGTCCTCTGTGCTAAATCTTTCTCGGCGTCTTTGGCAGGTCATCATCCCTTTGTCCCTGTGTGGACCGCGACTGCGCCGAGGCTGAGGCGGCGGAAATGGACATCGCACAGCCCGGCGCGCTCCATAATCGCCGTGAGGGCGGGGGGCGGCGGGAAGTTACGGGCAGATGCCGGCAGATACCGATATGCCTCACTGTGTCCGGTGACGATGCTGCCGAGCAGTGGCACGATCCAGTTAAAGTAGCGCTGATGAAGAAAGCGCACGGGTGGGAAACCTGGTTTCGCCACTTCGAGGCAGACGATGCGGCCACCCGGCTTGGTCACGCGCCACATCTCGCGGAAGGCGCGTTCGATGTCGGTGACGTTGCGCATCGCGAAGCCCGTCGTCACGCAGTCGAACGTCTCATCGGGGAAGGGGAGATCGAGCGCGTCCGCCGCCATGAAACGGACAATACCGCCGACGCCTGCTTTCGCCGCCTTGTCAGGTCCTGGGCGCATCATCGCTTCGGAGAAATCCGTTGCGAGCACCGTCCCGCGTGGGCCGACGCGCTGGGCGAGGGCAATCGCGATATCGCCCGTCCCCGTCGCGACATCGAGCACGCTCCCCCCGACTGGGGGCGCGGCCTGCGCGACGACGTATTTCCGCCAGCCGCGATCCATGCCGAAGGTCATTAGCCGGTTCATCAGGTCGTAGCGGGGCGCGATGGTGTCGAACATCGTATTGACGTACGCTGCCTTCCGCTCTGGCGCGAAGCCGGGCAGGTGATCGGTGGGAATCGTATGAGCGGGTATGGGTGGGGAGGTTGGCGCGGTCATGAAGCGGTGTCCACCTTTTCGGATGCGTCGTGATGGCGGAATCGTTTGAGCAGTTCTTCGGTCAGACCGATGACGTAACGCAGGTCGTCGGTAAACTGGCTTGCCGTGCCAGTCGTCGCGTCATCCGCCGCCATTTGCACATTCGCCGCCGACGACTCGATACGCGCCAACAGCGCCCGATACCCCGTTAGCCGCTCCTCATGCTCGCTCGCTACCCGCTCCCGGAATGCACGGTGCTCATTTTTTTCCTCTGCCATCGTCTCCCCCATCACCGTCGATATCCATCACACAGCGTGATTGTACGCCGCGTAACCGTGATGGTCGAATAATCCAGAATCACATGGAATGAAATGGAGGCATACGTGGTATGAACCGAGGAGAGTGTGAACCCTTCAACTCATCGCGTCTCGTTACTCGGTACTCGGAAGGGGAGACGATTCGTCGTCATCATGGACCTGGGCGTCGAAGAGGTTGGCGAGGCGCTGGAAGTTCGCCTCGGCCACATCGGGCGCGGCGGACGGCGTGGCTGGCTCTATCGGTGTAGCGCTCCCGCCGTCCAACGGCGGGAGCGGTTCGGCCACGATGGGTGGTGAGAGCGGCGCGATCGTCGGAATCGCGGTCGCGGTCACGGTCGGCGGTGGCGTTGAGGAGGCGACGGGCCGGAGCGGTCTGCCATTATGTGCGGCCGCGCTCGCCGGGCGGTCGCCGATCAGTTCGCACATGACGCGCACCGGCTGACCGACGAGCGGGCTAATCACCTTTTCGAGTAGCAGGCGCGTCTCATCCTCGGCGATATGGTCGTAATAGAACTTGGCCGTCGTGGCGAGGACGATGATGTTGCCGCGCACCTCGTGGGGATTCACGTCGTTGAGAATCGCCAGCGTTTTCGCCCGCCGCTCCATTTTTATACCCTGCTTGATGCGGTTCCATAACCCGTCAATCTGCTCCAGCGTCAATGCCCCGCCGTCTGCGATGGGGCTATCGCCCGCTTCAGCGATCGTGGCAGGCGGCGCGGGCGGGTCAGTGCGCTCCGGATGGAGGTAGTCGGGACGGAGGGCGACGGGCGGCATTGCCGAATCAGCCGGTAGTGAGGCCGGGCGGTCAGCGGGTGGACGGGCCGGACGCGCGGCGCTGATCGGCGTCGGCAGCGGCGCGGCGGGCGCGGCAATCGGGATGTTCTGCACCGGCTGCGCGGTCGGAACGGATTGGCCCGTCCGCATCAGCACGGCATCCACAACAGCGAGTTCGAGCGGCAGATGGCCGTACGCGGTATGCTTGAGGCGAAACTCGACCTGGCTGAAGAGTTTGGTGATGTACGCGACCTCGGCAGGCGCGAACTGACCGACGCGCTCCTGGATCGCGGCGTCGGCGATCTCGCTCGCGCGCGGCACGGCATAGGCGGCGTAGAGCAGTGCGCGGAAGGCAGCGACGATCTGCCCCGCCAGCACACCGGGCTCGACACCCGCCTCCGTCGCGCCGTTGATCGCGGCGATCCCCGCGCCGACATCGCTCGCGGCGAGTGCATCAATGATCGCCAGCACGCGCTCGTTCGATCCCGCGCCAAGCACCTCGCGCACCGTCTCCAGTGTGATACCGTCGCCGGATGATCCGTAGGAAGCAAGTGTGTCCAGGAGACTGAGCGCGTCGCGCATCGAGCCGGTCGCCTGCCGCGCAATGGCGGCGAGCGCGTCGTCGCTTACGATCAGCCCTTCGCGCGTGCAAATCCGCCGCATCAGCCCGGTCATCGCGTCGAGGGGGATGCGATGGAAGTCGAACCGCTGGCAGCGCGACGCGACGGTATCGAGCAATTTCTCCGGTTCCGTCGTGCAGAGGACGAACTTCGCGTGCGGCGGCGGTTCTTCGAGGGTCTTCAGAAAGGCGTTCCAGGCGGCCGGCGTCAGTTGATGGCACTCGTCAATGATGTAGAAGCGGTAGCGCAGTTGGGAAGGGTTGAACTGCACCGTCTCGCGCAATTGGCGGATCTCGTCAATGCCGCGGTTGGAGGCGGCGTCAATTTCGATCAGGTCCATCGTCCGCCCCTCGACGATGGCGCGGCATGCTTCGCACTGGTTGCACGGGCGATTATCCGGGTCCGGGTTGAGGCAGTTGGCGGCCTTCGCGAGCAGGCGGGCGGTACTCGTTTTGCCGGTGCCACGCGGCCCACAGAAGAGGTAGGCATGCGCGAGGCGACCTTGCTTGATCGCGCTCTTGAGGGTGCGGGTGATGTGCTCCTGCCCGACCAATTCGTCCGCGTCGAACGTGGTGGGGCGGTAGACGCGGTAGAGTGTCTGCGTCGCGGGTTTGTCGGCGTCCATGCTGCCTCTCGGTCATGCGGGGCGAAGTCACGGGAAGGTGACGCCGGTGTGCCCCGCGCGGGTGTTCGTTCAGGTTCCAGTATCGCCGAATGAACGCGGAGAGGCAAGACGGGGAACCCTAACCCCCAGGGCTTATTCATTGTCGGAGAGAAGAGGAGGGTTCATCCGGTAGGATAGGGATGTCGAAGCCACTATCCACAGGAGGAACCCATGCCACCTATCGTACCACCGCTGGCCGAGGTCTTCGCGATG
>JAABUJ010002052.1_pt1 | contig 26436 bp, 23 predicted proteins | sample 5559131 | NCBI WGS metagenome assembly JAABUJ01 (sample SAMN10711875, study PRJNA513366) | rock metagenome | isolation source: Antarctica rocks | place: Antarctica: Victoria Land, Mt New Zealand nord | collected 2016-01-07
GCGTCATTTATGATTCCAACCTGCCGAATGCTAAGCTGATCGGCATCGAATACATTGTCAGTGAAAGAGTGTTCAAGACGTTGCCAGAGAACGAGAAGAAGTTGTGGCACAGTCATAATTACGAGGTGAAGTCAGGCGAGCTGATCGCGCCGGGCGTTCCTGAGCTGGCCGAGCACGCCTTCATGCAGGACTTGGTCACAACCTATGGAAAAACGTGGCACACCTGGCAAATCGATCGGGATGCCAGCTTTCCCATGGGCATTCCCCAGCTGATGATGGGTTTCACCAGAGATGGGCAGGTCAACCAGCCCATGCTGCAGGATCGGGACAAGAGATTCGGCGTCTCCTTCGAAAAGCGAAGGGCCGATCGCGACGACATACCGATGCCGAGCGTCGAGCCCGGTGCGAATTCCTGGCAAAGCGGGAAGGTCATGCAGTTGAAGCTCGAGGAGGTCCCCGTACGCAACCTACGGGCTTGATGCGAGGCGCAGCGGCGGCCTGTGAGCCGCCCCGACCTCTTGGCTCAAGCGGCCCTATCTCGCCTCGTTCGGCGCCAAGCCTTCGGCACTGTCCAGACCCTTGGCCGACGCGATCTTGGCGTCCCGCAGGTCGGCGCCGCTGAGGTTGGCTCCCGTCAGATCGGCGCCGCCCAAGTTTGCCCCGATCAAGTCCGCTTGGGTGAGGTCGGCGCCGGCCAAATTCGCGTCGGTGAGGTTGGCGAAGCGCAGCAGGGCGTGACCGAGGTCGGCACCCGCCAGGTTCGCGCTGGGAAATTCAGCGCGCATCAACCCCATCGACTGATTGTGCATGTCGGCGGCCATATGCGCGTTCGACAGGTTCGCCCCGGTGAGGTCGGCAAAACCCAGGCGGGACACCACCGTGGCGCCGGTCAGGTTCGCGCGGACGAAAATCGGCGCTGCCTTGCGGGAGGTCTGCATACCCGTCGACATCACGAGCCCGAACATCTTGGCGCCTGTCAGGTTGGCGCCGGTAAGGTCGGCATGGATGATGTTGGCAATGCCCATCTCAGCGTGGGAGAGATTTGCCCCGGTTAGGTTCGCGTCCTGGAACTTGGCCGCGAACAGATTGGTGTTCGAGAGGTCGGCGCCGTGCAGGTCGCCGCCGCTGAAGTCGAGCCGGTTGAGGTCGAGCCCTGCCAGGGATTGTCCTGCCAGATCGATCTTCTGCCCGGTGGGCAACATGGCCAGCATTGCGCTCACCGTTTCCCTGGTCATCCCAGCAGCCCCGCACGGTGAGGCGGCAGCCAGCACGCCGGCGACCACGGCCATCTGTAGGATTCGCAGTTTGAGCATTCCCTCACCTAACGACGACCTTCGGCCTTAATCTGCTAGCAAAGAGGGCGCGATCGAATGGCCCAGCCTATCCTGCCCCTTTACGGCGCACGCCGGAACGCCCTATTCAGCGTGCGCGCTGGGGCGTCGCCAAGCGGTAAGGCAGCGGATTTTGATTCCGCCATTCGGAGGTTCGATCCCTCCCGCCCCAACCACGCAATGGCCGCACCTTCATAGGTGGCTTACCGATGCGAGTCGAAGCCCAGGAACCCAACACTCGGCTGCGGCGTCCCGCCGTTGCCGGCGAACAAAGGGGGTGCCTGCCGCCCCGTTGCAGCCTGTGAACGCGTGTCTGCGCCCGGCGTCCGCGCAGAGACTTGCGCGGCCCTGCCCCCCAGCGGCACGCCACCTACTCTGCGCTGCGAAGGCTTCGGCGCTGGCGGGGGCGCTGGCTGCGCCGCTGCGGCCGTGCGGCTCGAACCACTCTCACCGCGCAACGACAGCAGCAAGAACGAGATGTCGTTGCGTCCGAGGTCGACCGACAATTCCAGGGGCGAAAGTCCCAGCAAGTTTCGGCCTTCGAGGTTCGCGCCGCGGGAGATCGCATCCTTGACCGTCGCCATGTCGCCGCGGTTGATGGCGTCGAATAGGGCTTCCGTAGGCGGCAAGTCGGCCGCGGCCCGATCCGCTGGCGCCGCCGTATCCGGGCGCGGCTGGGCGCCAGGAATGGCCGGTGGGGCAGGCCGGTCGGGGTTCTTCTCCGCACTCGGCGGCGTGGGGATGGCGTGGCCGCCATCCACTCCTTGAGCCTGCGCCGGCACAGCCGCCGCGAGCGTGAGGAGGGACAGTGCGAAAGCAGCCTGGAACGAGCGCATAACCTAGATTAGCGCATCCCGTTGCAAACCAAAAGACGCCTATCCACCGCCTTCGCGCCGCCATGCCAGCACCGCCAACCCGAGCAGCAAGGGCAGCGCAAGCCAGGGCGGCAGCAGCGGCTCCGAGTCCAACCCGGTCACCACGTGGTCATGGTTGCGGCGCAGGCCAATCCATCCGCTTCCCGATGTGGCCCGGCCCGGTTCGACCTGGCGTAATTCGGGCGCTCCGGCCGGGTCCAACCAATGCGTTCCGCCGCCCGAGGCGCGGACGATCGGGGCCAGGCGCTCCGCCGTCGCGCGCAGGTCGGCGAACTCCTGCGGGTTGGCGGTGCCTGCGGCGGCGAACGCGCTATGAGCGCCATCGCTCGCCTGCCACACGCCCGGCGCCGACGCCGGCGCGTCGCCAGCCGCATGCCCAGGGCCGACTGGCTTCAACGACAGGCGGCTGACCCCGCCGCCGGGCGCCGTGACGGTGACCTCGGGCGGCGGGCCGTCGCTGCCCGTGCGCCGCTCCACGTGCAGGCTGCCGCCGTCGATGCGAGCGGTCAGCGCTTCCTCCTCCAGCGACGGCTCCTTCATCAGCCAGTGCGCGACCCGGCGCAGCAGCTCGGCTTGCGGGCCTCCGCCGGCCTCGTCGCGCGACCACAGCCATATCTGGTCCGACAGCAGCATCGCCGCCCGGCCCTCGCCCACGTGGTCCAGCAGCAGCAGCGGCTGCCCGGCCGGGCCGCTCATGAGCGCCTGCCCATGCACGTCCGCCGCGTCCAGCCGGCGATACCATGGCCCCCACCCAGGCTCCGCGCCGGCCCGGTCGCCCGGCAGCCCGGCCGTGACCGGATGGCGTTCCCCAAGTGCGGTCACCAGCGGACGGAACGGCGCCTCGACGATGCCGCCCACGCCGGTCGGATGCGCCGGCATCACCCCGCCCAGCGGGGTGTAGGCGAGGCTCGCCGGTCCCGCGAACTCCGGCCCGACGCTCATCAGCAGCGCGCCGCCGTTGCGCACGTAGTCGGCGATGTTGCGGAGGTAGGCGGCCGGCAGGATGTTCCGGTTCTGGAACCGGTCCAGGATGATCAGGTCGAAGTCGCCGATCTTGACCTGGAACAGCTCGCGGATCGGGAAGGCGATCAGCGCCAGCTCGTTCAGCGGCGTCATGTCGTCCTTGTCGGGGGGGCGCAGGATGGTGAAGTGCACCAAATCGACCGCCGGGTCGGCCTTCAGCAGGCGTCGCCAGGTGCGCTCGCCGGCGTGGGGCTCGCCCGACACCAGCAGCACCCGCAAGCGGTCGCGCACGCCGTTGATCTCGACCACGGCGTGGTTGTTGAGGTCCGACACCTCGCCCGGCAGCGGCTCGGCCGTCAGCTCCACGATCGTCGGCCCGGCGCGGGTGATCGGCACCTCGATCGATTGCGGCGGCCCGATCGGCACCGGGACCACCTGCGGCGGCTCGCCGTCGCGGCGCACCGTCAGCCGGGCGGGGCCGGCCGGCTTGGCCACGCCCAGATCCTCGACCGCGACCCGCAGCGTGACGGAGCGGCCGACGATGCCGTAGGACGGCGCCTCGATCAAGCGCAGGCGGCGGTCGGTCTGCTCGCCGCGAGCCGGCAGCAGCAGCTGGAACGGCCCGGTCGGCGGCGTCGCCGGGACGTCGTGCACTTGCCCGTCGGTCAAGGCGATGATCCCCGCCAGCCGCGACCGCGGGATATCGGCCAGCGCGCGGTCGGCTGCGGTGAACAGCCGGGTCCCGCCAGCATCGCCCGGATGGCCGCCCGCATCCGGCACCACCACCGTCCGCAGTTCGAGCCCGGGCAGCTTGGCGGCCTGCGCCTCGATGTTGACGCGCGCCGCATCCCGGAGTGCCGCCCGGTTGCCGACCTGCATCGAGGCCGTCTCGTCCACCACGAGCAACGCGATGTCGGACAGCGCATCCCGGGTCTCGCGGACCAGCCGGGGTCCCGCCAGCCACAGCAGCAGCACAGCGAAGCAGGCGGCGCGCCACACCGCGCCACGCGCCCGGCGCAGCACCGCCGGAACCAGCGCCGCCACGCAGATCGCGGCGAGCAGGGCGAGCAGCCAGCCGGGCACGGTGGGCGCGAAACGGATCGCGGCGAAAACCTGGTCGATCCGCATGCTACTGGCCCAGCCGTTCCAGGATATGGGGCACGTGCACCTGGTCGCCCTTGTAGTTGCCGGTCAGGGCGTACATCACGAGGTTCACGCCGAACCGGTACGCCAGCGTGCGCTGCCTCGGGCCGCCGTCGAGGGCGATGGTGTTGCGCCCGGTGTCGTCGACCGCCCACGCCGCCGCCCAATCGTTGGCGCCGATCACCATGGGGCTCACGTCGTCGTTGCTGCGGTCCTGGTCGCGCTGCACCCACACGGTCTCGCCGTCGACGCGGCCGGGGAAGTCGCTCAGCAGATAGAAGGCGCGGGCCAGCACGTGTTCGGTGGTCAGCGGCGCCAGCGGCGGAACGGCCAGGCCCTGCGCCACCCGCTGCAGCGCAGCGGCGGAGTCGGCGCCGCCCCGCGTGTCGATGACCACGATGCCGCCATGGGCCATGAACCCGTTCAGCGCCGTCACCATCGCGGGCGCAGGCGCCGCGGTCGGCAGCACGGGCCAGTAGATCAGCGGGTAATAGCTGAGATCGTCCTGGCCCGGCGTGACCCCCGACGGCTCGGCGAGTGCCGCCGCGGTTCGCTTGCTGACGTAATCCGACAAGCCTGAGAGGCCGGCGCGCGACGTGCCGTCCACCTCCGCATCGCCGGTGACGACGTAGGCCAGCCGGGTCGCGAGCGCCGCCTGCCAGGGCGGGGAGGGCAGTTGGGCGAACGCGGGCTGGACCAGCAGCAGGCACAGGCAGGCCGTCGCCGCCCGCAGCAGGCCGCGCAGGCGCAGCCCGATCAGCAGGTCGGCCGCCAGCAACGCAAGCGCGGCGGCGATCAGCCACGGCCCGAACGCGATCTGCCGCTCGCCGCTGCCCAAGGCCGCCACGCGAGCGCCGGGCACGTCCGCCATGGCGCGCAAGGCAGGCATTCCGGACGCCAGGTTCAGCGCCCGGCGGCCCGACTCCGGCCCGTACAGTCCCGGGGGATGCTGCGGCGAGGCGCTGACGACGCCGGTGTCCAGGCCGGACAGCCCCGTCGCGGCAGGCGGCGGCGGACCCAGCACGCCGAAGCCGTCCAGCGTCTCGAATGGGGTCAGCAGGGCGGAATCAGGGGTGGCGTTCACGCCCGCGGCGAGCGCCACCAGGCGGCGCAGCATGTCCACGAACAGGCCGGACAGCGGCAGGTTCGACCAATCGGCGTTCGCCGTCACGTGGAACAGCACGACACGCCCGGCGCCGCGGGTCGCCTCCGTCACCAGCGGCGTGCCATCGGACAGCCGCGCCCAGATATGGTCGGGCAACTGCGCCGACGGCTCGGCCAGGACCTGCCGGGACACCGTCACCTCGTCCGGCACCGGCAAGCCGGCGAACGGCGAATTGGCCGGGAACGCCGCCAACTTGGCCGGCTGGCTCCAGGACAGCGCGCCGCCGAGGCGGCGGTCCTCGGTGAGCAGCCGCTCCGGCAGCAGCGGATCGGCGCTTGCATCCTCGGCCGCCTCGGCGCTGCGCGGACCGGCGAAGCGGAGCAGGAGCCCGCCCTTCTCGACCCACTGCAGCAATGCCGCCTGCTCCTCCGGCGTCACCGGGCGGTCGACCAGCACGATCACTGAAATCTCCCGGGAGAGCAGGGTCGCGATATCGCCGCGCCGCAATTCCGTGAACGGGGCCAGCGCGCGGTCGAGGTAGAACAGCCCGCCCACCAGCGGCGTCTCCGCACCCGACTCCGCCGAGACCAGCCCGACCGGATGCCGCCGCGACGCCTCGTCCAGCAGCACCGCGGACCCGGCGGAGGCAGGACCGTCCAGCACTAGCCGCGTCAGCCGGTTGCGCAGCTCGGACGGCAGCTCGATGGGCAGTTCGGCCGCGGTCGCCTCGGGCGCGGCACGGGCCGCCACCCGGGCCAGGCTGCGCCCGTCGCCGCTTTGCGCGAGCACGGCGAGGTCGGTCCCCGCCGCCGCGGGCAGCATCGCCACGTGCGCCACCAGCCGGTCCGCCTCGGCCTTGGGCGGCAGCATGAGCCGGGCTTGGGCAGGCTGGGCGGCGATTTCCGTAACGGGGCCGACCGCGGTCAGCGCCGCCGCGAAGGGCGCGTCCGCGGCAGTGGCCAAGCCATCCGACAAATACAGCACGCCGCCGCTGACGCCCTTCAGCGCCGACGCTGCCGCGGCGCGATCTGCCGGCCAGGGCTTCGGGCGCACCGCGGCGAGCCTTGCGCGCAAATCCCCAGCCGGCATGACGGGGGTCAGCGTGGGCGCATGGTCCTGCTCGGTCCGGGCCGTCGTTAGCAGCGCCGCCGGCCGGCCGGCCGGCTCCGCCTTGTCCAGCGCGGCCTGCGCCGCGTCGATGCGCGCCGACCAGCTCGGCGCCGCAGCCCAGCCGTCGTCCAACACCAAAATCAGCGGCCCGGCGCCCGGCAGCCCGGCACCGAAATCGCGGACCGGCCCAGCCAGCCCGGCGATCAGCAGCGCCGCGGCCAGCACGCGCAGGGCGAGCAGCCACGGCGGCGTGCGTGCGGCGGTTTCCTCCCGCCCGCGCAGCCCGGCCAGCAGCCGGATCGCAGGGAACAACTGGGTGCGCGGCGCCGGTGGCGTAACCCGCAGCAGCCAGTACAGGATCGGCAGCGCCGCCAGGGCAATCAGGACATAGGGGGCGAGGAAGATCACTGCGGCGACAGCGCCGTGTACAACGCCAGCAGCGCCACGTTCGGCGAGGCGTCGGTCCGGTGCACGCCGAAGCTGAACCCGGCGGCGCGGCACAGCGCCTGCAGCCCGTCCTGCTGCGCCGCTAGCGCTTGCGCATAGGCGTCCCGCACGCCCTCGACGCGGGGGATCAGCGCCTCGGCCTCGCGCTCCAGGCCGCGGAACCGCACGCGGCCGGCGTAGGGCAGCAGCGCCTCCGCCGGGTCGAGCACCTGCAGCACGTGGCCGCCGACTGGGATCGCGGCCAGCCGCGCGATGCTGGCCTGGATGTCCGCGAGCGGGGACAGGAAGTCGCCCATCAGCACGACCCGCGCGTGGGGCGGCAGCGCCACGTCGGGCGGGGCGCCGTCGCTCTCGGGTTCGGCCGCCATCACGCCGGCCATGCCGTCCAGCGCCAGGCGCCGCGGCTGTCCCATCAGCCGCACCCGCTCACCGCCCCGCAGCAGCAACGAGGCGAGCGCCAGCACCAGCAGTTCGGCCCGCTCGATCTTGTGCGGCACCGCGGCGCCGGACCGCCAGCGCATCGACGACGAGCCGTCACGCCAAAGATAGACGCTCTGCGCCGCCTCCCATTCGGTCTCGCGCACGAAGGTGCGGTTCGATTTGGCGGACTGCCGCCAATCGATGCGAGAGATCGAATCACCGGTGTGGAACGGCCGGTACTGCCAGAAGCTGTCGCCCTGACCCACGCGGCGGCGGCCGTGCACGCCCTGCGCCACCGTCGCCGCGACCCGTTCGGCACTCACCAGCAGCGGCGGCAGCCGTGCGCCCAGCGCTTCCGCCCGGCGTGCGCTCGATCCGGCGGCTCCCATCGCCTTCACCCGAGAGTTGCCTTCACCCGAGCCGCCCGACCAGGCCGTCGATCACCTCCGCCAGCACCACCCCCTCGGCTCGGGCGGAGAAGTTCAGCGCCATCCGGTGCCGCAGCACCGGCTGCGCCAAGGCGGCGACGTCCTCCAGGCTCGGCGACAGCCGGCCGTCCAGCAGGGCGCGGGCCCGGCTGGCGAGCATCAGCGACTGCGCGGCCCGCGGCCCCGGCCCCCAGGCGACGTGGTGGCGCACCGACTCATTGCTCGCCGTCTCCGGCCGCGCCCCGCGCACCAACGCCAGGATCGCGTCCACCACGCTGTCGCCCACCGGCACGCGGCGGATCAGCGCCTGCGCGGCCATCAGCTCCTCGCCGTTCAGCACCGGGCTGGCGCGCCCGGCCGCCGCCCCCGTGGTCGCCAGCAGCATCGCCCGCTCATCGGCGAGCGCCGGGTAGGCGACGTCGACCTGCAGCAGGAAGCGGTCGAGCTGGGCTTCGGGCAGCGGGTAGGTGCCCTCCTGCTCGATCGGGTTCTGCGTGGCCAGCACGTGGAACGGCCGGGGCAGGGGGTGGTCGATCCCGCCAACCGCGACCCGGCCCTCCTGCATCGCCTGCAGCAGCGCCGACTGCGTGCGGGGGCTGGCGCGGTTGATCTCGTCGGCCATCAGTAGCTGGCAGAACACCGGGCCGCGGACGAAGCGGAAGCTGCGCTTGCCCGCCGCGTCCTCGTCCAGCACCTCCGACCCGGTGATGTCGGCCGGCATCAGGTCCGGCGTGAACTGCACGCGCTTGGGCGCCAGGCCCAGCACGGTGCCGAGCGTCTCGACCAGCAGCGTCTTGCCTAGGCCGGGCACCCCCACCAGCAGCGCGTGGCCGCCCGAGAGCAGGGTGATCAGCACCTGGTCCACGACCTCCCGTTGGCCGAAGATCACCCGCCCGATCTCGGCCCGAGCTGCGGCGATGCGCGTGCCCAGGAGGTCCACGTCGGTGAGGAGGTCGTCCCGCACAGCTATGGCCAAATCGTCGCTCCGGTGTTGTGCCTGACGCCCATATGGCTTGCAGGTCTTTGATCATCAGGGGGATGCTACCTATATCCCGTCTCAGAGAGAAAGCGTGGCGCAGGGCGGAGACGAAAGCGTGAACGATGCCATGCACGGCCAGCCGGAACAATTCCGCACCTCGGCGGAGAAGCAGATGTCGCAGGCGTCCTGCGTCGCCGCCCGTAAGCCGCGTCCGCCGCGGGCCGAATGCGGCGACCTGCCGTTCCTGATCAAGCGCGACGGAACGTGGCTGTATCGCGGCACCTCGATCAACCGCAAGGAGTTGGTTTGCTTGTTCGCCAGCGTGCTGAAGCGCGAGGCGGACGGCAGCTTCTGGCTGGAAACGCCTGCCGAGCGTGGCCGCATCGAGGTCGAGGACGCGCCGTTCCTGGCCGTCGAGATGGATTGGCGCGGCGCCGGCCGGGACCAGGTGCTAAGCTTCCGCACCAACGTGGACCAGATCGTCACCGCCGGCCCTGGTCACCCGATCCGCGTCGCCCACGATCTGCTGACCTGCGAGCCGACCCCCTACTTGCATGTGCGCGACGGCGTCGGCGCGGCGTCCGTCGAGGCCCGGATCGGCCGGGCGGTCTACTACGAGCTGGTCGCGTTGGCCGAGCCCGGCGTGGTCTGCGGCCGGCGGGTGCTGGGAGTTTGGAGCCAGGGCCGCTTTTTCTCGCTCGGCGACTTGCCGCCTGGCGAGGATTAAGGATGGATCTGGCGGAACTACGCGACCGCCTCGCCGGCGGCAGGTCGGTCACGCCGCGAGACCAGGCGCCTGCCGAAGCGATTGGCGAGCCGGTCGCGTCCGACGATGCGCAGGACCTGATCGACGACGCGCCGACCCCAGCCGCGGTCTTGGTGTCGATCGTGCTCGGCGCCACCCCGGGCGTGCTGCTGACCAAACGGACCGCGCATCTGTCCCGGCACGCCGGACAGGTGGCCTTCCCCGGCGGGCGCATCGATCCCGGTGACCGCGACGCGGTGGCGGCGGCCTTGCGGGAGGCCGAGGAGGAGGTTGGGTTGTCGCCCAGCCAGGTCGAAGTGCTGGGATTATTGCCAGACTACGTGACCGGCACCGGCTTCACCGTCACGCCTGTGCTGGGGTTGGTGGCGCCTGGATTCGAGCCGGCGCTGTCGCTTGACGAGGTGGAAGCGGTATTCGAGCTGCCGTTGTCGGTGCTGCTGGACCCGACGGCTCCCCAGCGTCGGCGGATGGAGTTCCGCGGCCGGATACGCGAGTTTTGGGTTTGGCCGCACCCCGACCACGACATTTGGGGCGCCACAGCCGCCATCCTCGTCCACCTCGCCCATCGATTGCGCGCTGGGCAATGACGCGCATCGTTATCGAACTTCGCACTCGATCCTTTCCCCCGTGTGGGAGAGCGCTTCAGAAAGCCTTATGCCAGCGATGATGAGGCTGGGCGAGCTTGCGTTGAAGCTCAGCGAATACTCGCTGCTGCTGGCGCCGATTCTGCTGTTCGTCGTGTATCGCATGGCCGTCCGCGGCCGTACCCCGTCGCGGCGCGCGCTGGCAGTGGCGATGCTGCTGCTGGCCCTGTTCGGCGCCAGCCTCGCCTGGATGGGCACCAGCCAGCGGCTCGACCCGCACGAGCGCTACATCCCGGCGGCGGTCGGCCCGGGTGGGGAAGTGACGCCAGGTCATGGCGGTTGATGCCGCCTTTCTGTCCGACCCAGCGGTCGCATCCCTGTTCGCCGTCCTGCCGGGCGCCCGTGCGGTCGGCGGCTGCGTGCGCGACGCCTTGGCCCGGCAACCGATTGCCGACATCGACCTTGCCACCCCGATGCGGCCGGACGAGGTCGCGAACGCCCTGGCAGCGGCCGGCATCCGCGCGATCCCGACCGGACTCGGCCACGGCACGCTCACCGCGTTGATCGGCGGGCGCGGCTTCGAGGTCACGACCTTGCGCCGCGATGTGCTGACCGACGGACGGCATGCCGAGGTCGCCTGGACGGACGACTGGCAAGTCGACGCCGCCCGGCGCGACTTCACGATCAACGCCATGTCGATGACGCCGGACGGCACGCTGTTCGACTATTTCGGCGGACAGGTGGACCTGCGCGCCGGCCGGGTGCGTTTCGTCGGCGATGCCGCCGCGCGCGTCGCCGAGGACCATCTGCGCGTGCTGCGGTTCTTTCGGTTCCACGCGCGCTACGGGACCGGCGCGCCCGATCCCAACGCGCTCGCGGCCGTGGCCGGCGGGGCCGCGTCGATCGCCCGCCTGTCGGCCGAGCGGGTGTGGAGCGAGCTGAAACGCATTCTCGCCGCCCCCCACCCGGCCGCCTCGGTGGCGCTCATGGACCGCTTGGGCGTGCTCTCCGTCGCGATACCGGAGGGCGCCGATCCCGCCGCCCTGGCCCGGTTATGCGCCCTCGGCGCGCCGCCCGACCCGGTCCTGCGCCTTGCGTCCCTGCTCACCGGCGACCCGGCGGCGCTGGCGGCCCGGCTCCGCTTGTCGCACGCCGAGGCCGGCCGGTTGGACGCGGTGCGGGCACGCCCACTGAACCCCGACGCCTCCGGCGCCGAGCTGCGCCGCGCATTGGCTCGCGATCCTGCCGAGACGCTGATCGGCCGCACCTGGCTGTCCGGGCAGGCGGGGCCGTCGTGGGATGCCCTGCGGGCACGGCTGGAAGCCATGCCGCGCCCGGTGTTCCCACTGGAGGGCCGGGATGTCCTAGCAGTTGGCTTGCCGTCGGGTCCGCGCGTTGGCGCCCTGTTGCGGGCTGTGGAGGCCTGGTGGATGGACGGCGGCTGCGTCGCGGATGCCGCAGCGTGCCGGGTCGAACTGGCGAGGCTGGCGCGGGACTGGTAAGGGCGGACGATGGACGCCCAGACACCCACCTCCGCCATCGGCCGGCAGGACAGCACCCGTGCGCTGCTGCTCCGGCTGTGGCGCGAGCATGTGCGCCACCATCGCGGCAAGCTGGCGCTGATCCTGGTGCTGACCGCGCTGATGGCGGGGCTGACGGCGTTGTATCCGGTGGTGATCGACCGCGCCTTCTCGATGTTCGCGGCCAAGGACCGGCGCATCCTGTACCAAGTTCCGGCGCTGGTGCTGGTCATCACATCGGCGAAGGCGGCAGCACAATATTTTCAAAATATCAGCGTGCAGCAGGTCGTCCTTCGTACCATACGCGAGTTGCAGGGCCGGATGTTCGCCCATCTGTCGCGCGCCGACCTCGCCCGCGTGGAGCGGGAAGCGCCGGCCCAGCTCGCCGCGCGTTTCACCACCGACGCCGCCATCATCCGCGAGGCGCTGACCCGGGCGGTGAACGGCGTCGCCGACGCCATCACGGTCGTCGGCCTGATCGCATCGATGCTGTGGCTGGACTGGGTGCTCAGCCTGATCGCGGCCGCGCTGTACCCGTTGGCCGCGCTCCCGATCCAGCGCATCGGCAAGCGCATCCGGCGCGCGTCCGGCGGCATGCAGGAGCGGATGGGCGAGACCGCGGCCGTGCTGAACGAGAGCTTCGCCCAGGCCCGTACGGTCCGCGCCTACCGGCTGGAGGAGCAGGAGAACGGCCGGGCGCAAACCGCGTTCGGCCAGCTCAACCGCGCGCTGTTGCGCATGACCCGGACCCGCGCGGCCGTCGATCCGTTGCTGGAGGTGCTGGGCGGCGCGGCGGTGGCGGCGGTGATGGGGTTCGCCGGCTGGCGCGCGGCGGTGGGGGACAGCACGGTGGGCAACTTCACCGGGTTCGTCGCCGCCCTGCTGCTGGCGGCCCAGCCGCTGCGCTCGCTCGGCTCCCTGAACGCGGCGTTGCAGGAGGGGCTGGCTGGCCTGGTCCGCATCTTCTCGGTGGTGGACGAACCGCCAGCGGTCGCCGAACGACCGGACGCGGCGGCACTGCCCGGCGGCCCCGGGCAGGTCCGGTTCGAGGCGGTCCACTTCGCCTACCCGGACGGACGCGCCGGACTGCGGGGGTTGAGCTTCGCCGCGGAGCCCGGGCTGACGGTCGCGCTGGTCGGGCCGTCCGGCGCCGGGAAATCCACCGCGCTGGCGCTGATCCCGCGGCTGCACGACACCACGGGCGGCCGCATCCTGCTGGACGGCGCCGACATCCGGACGGTGTCGCTGGACAGCCTGCGCGACGCCATCGCCTATGTCGGGCAAGATTCGCTGCTGTTCGACGACACGGTGGCGGCGAACATCGCCATGGGCCGGCCCGGCGCCTCCGTCGAGGCTGTGATCGCGGCGGCGGAGGCGGCAGCGGCCGGCGAGTTCATCGCCCAGCTTCCCGAGGGCTACCAGACCCAGGTCGGCACCGGGGGGCAGCGTTTGTCGGGCGGACAGCGGCAGCGGATCGCCCTGGCCCGCGCGCTGCTCCGCAACCCGCGCATCCTGCTGCTGGACGAGGCGACCAGCGCGCTGGACGCCGAGAGCGAGGCGGCGGTGCAGACGGCGTTGGCCCGGTTGCGCGCCGGGCGCACGACGATCGTGGTGGCCCATCGGCTGTCGACCGTGCGCGACGCCGATCTTGTCGTGGCGATGGCGGACGGGGAAGTGGTAGAGCAGGGCAGCCATGCCGGGCTGATGGCGCAGGACGGCCTGTACGCGCGGCTGGTGCGGACCCAGGCGTTGGCACAATGATAGTTGCAATGCTTTGGAACGACCTCAGTTTCAAGGACGTTGGCAGCTTCGACGTTGAAGGGAACCGGGTGTGAGCTACGACGAAGCCGAGACCAAGGAGCGCGGCGCTCCCACGGCCGAGGAGCAATCCCCCGACCGCAAACCGGCGCCGGAGCAGAAGGACGATCAGTCCAAGCGCCCGGACGAGAAGCCGGATGCTGAGAAAAAGCAGCAAGACGAGCAGGATAAGACCCGCAAGACGTCATCGCCCTGGATCAAGGTGATTGGCGCCGTGGTGTTGGTGCTGGCGATCGCGGGGGGTGTTTACTACTATTTCGCCACCAAGGACCAAGAATCGACCGACGACGCCTACACCGACGGCCGGGCGCTGACGATCTCGCCGAAGGTGTCCGGCTACGTTGTGGACCTGGTGGTCGACGACAACCAGCGGGTGAAAGCCGGCGACGTGCTCGCCCGCATCGACCCGCGCGATTATGTGGTGGCGCGCGACCAGGCGCGGGCGAACCTCGAGATCGCCCAGGCACAGAAGCGCTCGGCGGAATTGGGCGCCGCGATCGCGCGCAAGAACTTCCCGGCCCGGCTGCAGCAGGCGCAGGGACAGGCCCAGCAGGCGCGCGGACAGCTGTTCCAGGCGCAGACCGACTACAACCGCCAGCACGCCATCGCCAAGGGCGCCACCACGCAGCAGAGCATCGACCAATCGACGGCGCAGCTGCAGCTCGCCCAGGGCCAGGTCGAGGCGGCCGACGCGGCGGTGATGCAGGCGATGCCGGTGAAGGACAACATCGCCCAGTCCGACACCCAGGTCAGCCAGATCGACGGCCAGGTCGCCCAGGCGCAGGCGCAACTCGACCAGGCGGAGCTGAACATCAACTATGCCACCATCACCGCGCCGCAGGATGGCTGGATCACCAAGCGCAACATCGAGCGCGGCAACTACCTGCAATCCGGCGCTTCGATCTTCTCTATCGTCACCCCCGAGGTCTGGATCACGGCGAACTTCAAGGAAAGCCAGCTGGCACGGATGCGTAGCGGCCAGCAGGTCAATATCGAGATCGACGCCTATCCGAACTTGAAGCTGGTCGGCCACGTCGACAGCATCCAACTCGGCTCCGGCTCGAAGTTCACCGCGTTCCCCCCTGAGAACGCGACCGGAAACTTCGTCAAGATCGTCCAGCGCGTCCCGGTCAAGATCATCATCGACCGCGGCATGGACCCGGCCGTTCCGCTGCCGCTCGGCATCTCGGTCGTCCCCACGGTCCTGCTGAAGTGAGTTCGGCGGCGGCGTCCGAGGCCGCGGGAACGACCGCGTCCGACGCCGCCTGGAAACCGCGCGCCAACCCATGGCTGATCGCGGTCGTCGTCACCCTGGCGGCCTTCATGGAGATCCTGGACACCACCATCGTCAACGTGAGCCTGCCGCACATCGCCGGCAGCGTGTCCGCCAGCTACGACGACGCGACCTGGGCGCTGACGTCCTACCTGGTCGCCAACGGCATCGTGCTGCCGATCTCCGGCTGGCTCGGGCGGCTGATCGGGCGCAAGCGGTATTTCCTGATCTGCATCGCCATGTTCACCGTGTCCTCGTTCCTGTGCGGGACCTCGACCAGCCTCGGCGAGCTGATCGTGTTCCGGCTGCTGCAGGGCTTCTTCGGCGGCGGGCTGCAGCCGAACCAGCAATCGATCATCTTGGACACGTTCGAACCGTCGCAGCGCGGGCGCGCCTTCGGGGTGGTCGCCATCGCCGTCATCTTCGCGCCGATCATCGGCCCGACCCTAGGCGGCTGGATCACCGACAACTACTCCTGGCGCTGGATCTTCTTCATCAACGTCCCGATCGGCATCTTCGCCTTCTTCGCGGTGACGGCCCTGGTTGAGGACCCGCCCTGGGTGCTGCGCGTCCGGGCGCGCGGCCGCGACTTCGACTACATCGGATTGGGGTTGATCGCGCTCGGCCTGGGCGCGCTGCAGATCATGCTGGACCGGGGCGAGGACGACGACTGGTTCGGCTCGCCGCTGATCGTGGTGTGCGCCATCCTGGCGGGGGGCGGCATCCTGGGCGCGATCGGCTGGCTGCTGGTGGCCAAGAAGCCGATCGTGAACATCAGGGTGTTCGCCGACCGCAACTTCGCCGTGGGCGCGGTGATGATCTTCGGCATCGGCGCCATCCTGTACTCCGGCGCGGTGCTGATCCCGCAGTTGGCGCAGCAGCGGCTGGGCTACACCGCGACCCTGGCCGGGCTGGTGCTGTCGCCCGGCGCCGCGTTGATCCTGCTGCTGATCCCGTTCGTAGGGCGCATGCTGCCTTATGTGCAAACCCGGCTGATCATCGCGTTCGGCTTCTTCGTGCTCGGGTGCGCCTACAGCTTTGCCCATACCATCACGCCGAACGCGAGCTTCAACACGCTGGCACTGATGCGCGCGACGCAGACGATCGGGCTGGCGTTCCTGTTCGTGCCGACCAGCACCATCACCTACGCCACCCTGCCCCGCGCGCTGAACGGCGACGCAAGCTCGCTGTACGTGATGCTGCGCAACGTGGCCGGGTCGATCGGGATTTCGCTGGCGACGGCCGGAATCACGCAGCGCACGCAGGTTCGCCAGGCCTACCTCGCCGACAACCTCACTCCGTTCAACCCGAACTACACGGCGTTGCTGGAGCAGACCACGCACACGCTGCAGGAGATGGGGCGCTCGGCCCTGCAGGCGCAGGGGCAGGCCACGGGGCTGATTGCACGGACGTTGACCCAGCAGGCCGCCATCCTCGCGTACAGCGACGTGTTCGCCTACTGCGCCATTGCCGCGTTCTGCATCGTGCCCGTGGCCTTCCTGTTCGAACGCCGCACCTCGCGCGGGGCCAGCGCGAGCGCCGCCCATTAACAGGGAGGCATTGGCATGAGCGGCGCCCAGGACTGGAAACCCAAGGCCAACCCCTGGCTGATCGCCCTCGTGGTGACGCTGGCGGCGTTCATGGAAATCCTGGACACCACCATCGTCAACGTGGCGCTGCCGCACATCGCCGGCGCACTGTCGTCGTCCAACGACGAAGCGACGTGGACACTCACGTCCTACCTGGTCGCGAATGGCATCGTGCTGCCGATCTCGGGCTTCCTCGGCAACCGCTTCGGGCGCAGGCGCTACTTCCTCGTCTGCATCGGCATGTTCAGCGTGTGCTCGCTGCTGTGCGGCCTGGCGAGCAGCTTGCCGCAGCTGATCGTGTTCCGGCTGTGCAGGGCTTCTTCGGCGGTGGCCTGCAGCCGAACCAGCAGGCGATCATCCTGGACACCTTCCCGCCCGAGAAGCGTGGCATGGCGTTCTCGATTACCGCGGTCGCGACCATCGTGGCGCCGGTGCTCGGACCGACCCTGGGCGGCTGGATCACCGACAACTACACGTGGCGGTGGATTTTCTTCATCAACATCCCGATCGGCGCAATCACCTTCTTCGCAGTGACGGCCCTGGTGGAAGACCCGCCCTGGGTGCTCAACCAGGCCAAGCGCGGGATCGACACCATCGGGCTCGGCCTGATCGCGCTCGGCCTCGGCTGCCTGCAGGTCGTGATGGACCGCGGCGAGGACGATGATTGGTTCGGGTCCAACTTCATCGTCGGCATGGCGATCCTGTCCGCGATCGGGATCCTGGGCGCGATCGGGTGGCTGCTGACGGCCAAGAAGCCCATCGTCAGCCTGCGCGTGATGGGCGACCGCAACTTCGCGCTCGGCTGCTTCCTGACGTTCGCGCTGTTCGCAATCGTCTATTCCAGCGCCGTGCTGATCCCGCAGCTCGCGCAGGAGGTGCTGCAGTATAACTCCACGCTCGCCGGCCTGGTGCTTTCGCCCGGCGCCGCCTTGGTGTGCATCACCATCCCGATCGTGCAGCGGGTGATGACGGTCGTCCCCACCAAGTACATCGTGGCGTTCGGCTTCGTGGCGATCGGGGGCGGGCTGACCTACTCGATGCACCTGGTGCCAACGATCGACTACGACACGCTGGCGAAGATGCGCGCCGCCCAAAGCTTCGGCATCGCGCTGCTGTTCGTGCCCATCAGCACGCTGGCCTACGCGACCCTGCCGAAGGAGCTGAACGGCGACGCCGCCGCGCTCTATACCATGTTCCGCAACGTTTCCGGCTCTATCGGCATCTCGGCCGCCACGGCGATGGTGACGCAGCGGACCCAGGTGCGGACGGCCCACCTGGTCAAGCACCTGACCCCGTTCAACCCGGCCTATAACGAGACGATCCAGCGCAACGCCCAAACCCTGCTCAGCCTTGGCCGTGCCGCCGCGACGACCACTGATATCGCGACGGGGATGATCTACCAGACGCTGCGCACCCAGGCGCAGGTGCTGGCCTACTCCGACGTGTTCATGTTCTGCGCGGTGGGGGCGTTCTGCGTCGTGCCGTTCGCGTTCCTGTTTTCCAATGTCAAGGCGTCGGGCGGGGGTGGCGGGCATTGAACGGGTTTCAGTAATTCAATAACTCAGATGGTTAAGAGCTATTCGTTTTAGGTGCATATTTTGTAAAAATAATTAAAGACGCTGAAGATGACGCTTATCCAAACTACCTTGAAGTATCGGCTTTAATCTATCTGGAATCCTCTGAGCTGCTGCCAAGTCGATTTGGACTTTATCCAACACTGCCCAGTATGACTTAAGTTCCTCATCGTGGACCAGTTCGTGAAACGGAATCGGTTCCAAAGCACCCCATTTTACAAATCCTCTAAACGTTCGAACCGCTTTTCTCGATCGGGAATGTTCCGTTTAGTAGGTGAGTTGCTATTCGGGTTTCGGAATCAAACTGCCTAGACGGTTAAAAATTTCCAGAGACAGCCCCGCCAGTGCTACTTCGCCGTCACCATGCCCTTGATCCCGTCGAACACGCCCTGAGTCAGCGCACCCTTTGTCACTAAATCCTGCGGGGCGGCGTAGGGACGGCTTTTGACGATCGCCTCGGACCGGGCAGCGCCGACATTGGGCAGGATTTTAGCCATGTTGGTCGCCGATGCCGTATTGACGTTCACCAGCGCGATCATGCCCTCGATGTTGGCAAACACGTTGGCCGGCAACGCTTTGCGTGTAACGAGCTCGTGCTTGTCGGTCCAGGGGCGGCCGGCGATGATGTTCTTGGCGCGGGCAGGGCCGACGCCGGGCAATGCGTCGAGCGCCGCGGCATCGGCGGAATTGACGTCCACCAACGCCGTCCCGGACGCCGCCGACGTCATGGGCTTCGCAGTTGGCGCGACCGGAGTTGGCGCGGTCGTCGTTGGTGCGGTGGCAGGAGGCGGCATCCGAGTCGCCGGGACGGGACGGGCCGCGGGCGTTTGAGCCATGGCCGGCATGACCGCAAGCAGGCTTATCAGGGCGGCAATACGGAAGTTCATGATCGGGTCCTGGAATTATATCGATAGCCAACACGAGAACGGCTTCTAAGGCCAGCGTGCTTCGGGCGGCAAGCTCATTAAAATGGCCTCCACGTTGCCGCCGGTCTTCAAGCCGAACAACGTGCCACGGTCGTGGATGAGGTTGAATTCCACGTAGCGGCCGCGGCGGACCAGCTGGTGCTCGCGCTCGGCCGGCGTCAAGGGCTCGCGCATGCGGCGGCGCACGATGGCGGGGTAGCTGGCGGCGAAGGCGCGGCCAACGTCCTGGGTGAACGCGAAATCGGCGTCCGCATCGCCGGAGTCGAGGTGGTCGTAGAAAATCCCGCCGAGGCCGCGCGGCTCGTTGCGGTGGGGCAGGAAGAAGTAGCGGTCGCACCAGTCGCGGAACTTCGGGTAGTATGCCGGGTCGTGCCGGTTGCAGGCGTCCTGGAACGCGGCGTGGAACCCGGCGGCGTCGGCCAGCGACTCCGGCGCGTCCATCCGCATCGGCGTCAGGTCGCCGCCGCCGCCGAACCAGCCCTTCGTGGTGACGATCATGCGCGTGTTCATGTGCGCCGCCGGAACGCGCGGGTTCTGCGGGTGCGCCACGACGCTGATGCCGGACGCCCAGAAGCGGGGATCGTCCGCGGCGCCCGGAATGTTGTCGCGGAATTCCGGGCTGAACTCGCCCCATACGGTGGACACGTTCACGCCGACCTTCTCGAACACCCGGCCGTGCATGAGGCTGATCGCCCCGCCGCCGCCCAAGGGGGGCCGGTCCCACGGCGTGCGGGTGAACTGCCCCGCCGCGCGATCGGCGAGCAGCGCGTCCTGCTCGGCCTCGATCGCCTCGAAGCTGGCGCAGAGCTGGTCGCGCAGGGTCTCGAACCAGGCCTGGGCGGCTTGCTTCATCTCGGTGTGTACAGGCGCTTGCGGCATTCCAGAGACTTCCAATGTGTAGCGTCGGGCGGTGGGATGGGTTGGGTATGTTGCAGGCGCGTAGGTCGTCCCGTAATGTGCCAATGCAACCCGGTGCCGGAAAGCCGGCGTTTTGCCGTGCGCGCGTCGTGCGTTTCTGAGAAGGGTGACCATGGGCAACACTGCTGTTTCATCGATGCACGACACCATCACCACGGTGGGCCAGGCGAGCGCTACGAAGCGCGACTTCCTGAAATTAGTGACTGGCGCAGGCGCCGCAATCGGGTTGGGCGCGATCGCCTGGCCGCTCATCAGCAGCATGAATCCGGCTGGCGACGTGCTGGCGCTGTCTTCCGTGGAGGTCGACCTCACCAGCATCACCGAGGGCATGGGGATCACGGCGGTGTGGCGCGGCAAGCCGATCTTCGTCCGCCATCGCACCCCAGAGGAGATCAAGACCTCCGAAGCGGTGCCGCTGGCACAACTGATCGAGCCCATTTCGGACGCCGACCGCGTGAAGGCCGGGCACGCGCAGTGGATCATCGCAATCGGCATCTGCACCCATCTCGGCTGCGTGCCGCTGGGCAACAAGCCGACCGATCCGCGCGGCGATTACGGCGGATGGTTCTGCCCCTGCCACGGCAGCCAGTACGATGTCGCCGGCCGCGTCCGTCACGGCCCGGCGCCGGCGAACCTCGCGCTGCCTCCCTACGCATTCGAGACCGACACCAAGATCAAGATCGGCTGAAGGAACCCACATCATGGCCGGCCTACACAAGAGCGAAATCCAGAATCCGGTGATCAATTGGATCGATACCCGGATGCCGATCTTTACGATGATGCAGAAAGAGTACGGGACGTTCCCGACTCCCAAGAACTTCAACTATTTCTGGAACTTCGGCGCACTGGCCATGATCAACCTCGTGATCATGATCGCCACCGGCGTCTTCCTGGCGATGAACTACACCGCGAACACCGGCCTGGCGTTCGACAGCGTCGAGCGGATCATGCGCGACGTGAACTACGGCTGGCTGCTGCGCTACGTGCACGCGAACGGCGCGTCGATGTTCTTCATCGTGGTGTACATCCACATCTTCCGCGCCCTCTACTACGGGTCATACAAAGCCCCCCGCGAGCTGCTGTTCATGCTGGGCGTGGTCATCCTGCTGCTGATGATGGCCACCGCGTTCATGGGCTACGTGCTGCCATGGGGCCAGATGTCGTATTGGGGCGCCACCGTCATCACCAACCTGTTCTCGGCCATCCCCTTGGTCGGCGACAGCATCGTGACGTGGCTTTGGGGTGGTTTCTCGGTCGACAACCCGACCTTGAACCGGTTCTTCAGCCTGCATTACCTGATGCCCTTCATGATCACCGGCGTGGTGTTCCTGCACATCGTGGCGCTGCACATCACCGGGTCGAACAATCCGTTGGGCATCGACGTGAAAAGCCCGCAGGACACGCTGCCCTTCCACCCATACTACACGATCAAGGATAGCGTCGGCATCTGCGTGTACCTGCTGGTGTTCGCGGCACTGGTGTTCTTCGCACCTAACTACTTCGGCCATGCCGACAACTACATCCCGGCCAACCCGCTGGTGACGCCGGCCGAGATCGTGCCCGAGTGGTACTTCCTGCCATTCTACGCGATCCTGCGCGCAGTCCCGAACAAGCTGGGCGGCGTCTCGCTGATGTTCGGCGCGATCGCGGTGCTGTTCCTGCTGCCGTGGCTGGACACCTCGCCGGTGCGCAGCGCGCGCTTCCGGCCGATCTACCGCCAGTTGATCCTGGTCCTGGTCGCCTCGCTGGTGGTGCTCGGCTTCGTCGGCGCCCACCGTCCCGAGGGCATTTGGGTCGTGCTCGGCCGGGTCGCGACGGCGTACTATTTCCTGCACTTCCTGGTGCTGCTGCCGTTGCTCGGCAAGCTGGAAAAGACCCTTCCGCTGCCGGAGAGCATCAGCCGTCCGGTGCTGAGCCGCACTGGCCCGGGTGGCCCCGGCGGTGGTGGCCCGTTGCCGGCCGGCGCTGCGGCCAAGCCGATGGAGAAGTCGTGATGCGTCTCGCTGCCCTCGCTGTGGCCGGCGTCCTGTTGGGCGCCGGCGCCGCCGCAGCCCAGGACGAACCGTCGGTGCCTTCGCAAAGCTGGAGCTTCAACGGTCCGTTCGGCACCTACGATCGGGCGTCTGCCCAACGCGGCTTCCAGGTTTACAAGCAAGTCTGTTCCAACTGCCATTCCATGAAGGAAGGCTACTACCGCAACCTAGAGGGTATCGGCCTCACCGCCGACGAGGTGAAGGCGATCGCTTCGACCATCACCGTGCCGGGCGAAACGGATGACCAAGGCCAGGCGGTCGACCGTCCGGCGACCCCGGCCGATCACTTTAAATCACCGTTCGCCAGCGACAAGGCGGCCCGGGCTGCCAACAACGGCGCTTTGCCGCCCGACCAATCGGTCATCGAGAAGGCGCGGGAAGGTGGCGCGGACTACATCTACGCGCTGCTGAACGGCTACCGCGATCCGCCGCCCGGCGTGAAGATGGGCCAGGGCATGTACTACAACGCGGCTTTCCATGGCGGCCAGATCGCCATGCCGCCGCCGTTGCAGCAGGACTCCGTAACGTATGCCGACGGCACGCCGGCGACGATCGAGCAGGAAGCCCGGGACGTCGCGCAGTTCCTGACCTACATGGCCAATCCGGAAATGGAGCAGCGCAAGCGCATGGGGGTCAAAATCGTGCTGTTCCTGACGATGATGACTGGGCTGACCTACGCGGTAAAGCGCAAGATCTGGGCCGACGTGCACTAAGCTGCCGGATAATTTGTTAATCCACTCCGCCGCGCGGCCCCCTCGCGCGGCGGTTTTGTTTGCGGGAAGCGCTCCATGATCGATCCTGTCATCGGCATCATCGGCGGATCGGGGCTGTACGACATCGACGGTCTGGAGAGCAAGGAGTGGCGGGATGTGGCATCGCCCTGGGGTGCTGCGTCCGATCAACTGCTGTTCGGTGAACTCGCCGGCATGCGCTGCGTATTCCTTCCCCGGCACGGGCGGGGCCACCGGTTGTCGCCAACCCATCTCAACTACCGCGCCAACATCGATGCGTTGAAACGAGCGGGCGTGACCGACGTGCTGTCGCTATCCGCCGTCGGCAGCTTGAAGGAGGAGTTGCCGCCGGGTCATTTCGTCATCGTGGATCAGTTCATCGACCGCAGCTTCGCCCGGGAGAAGAGTTTCTTCGGCGATGGCTGCGTGGCGCATGTGTCCGTGGCCGATCCCGTGTGCCCCCGGCTTGGCGACGCATTGGAGCAGGCCGCACGCGGGCTCGGGCTGCCCGTGACGCGAGGCGGAACCTACCTGGTGATGGAAGGGCCGCAGTTTTCGACGAAAGCCGAAAGCAACTTGTATCGCAGTTGGGGCTGCAGCGTGATCGGCATGACCAACATGCCGGAAGCCAAGCTCGCGCGCGAGGCGGAACTCAATTACGCCACGGTGGCAATGGTGACCGACTACGATTGCTGGCACACGGGGCATGGGCACGTGACCGTCGATCAGGTGGTGCGAGTCCTGTCGGAGAACGCCGCCCATGCGCGCGACCTTGTCCGCGCTGTGGTCCCTCTCATTAGCCTGTCCCGCCAACCATGTCCGGCGGGCTGCGATCACGCCCTGGACCACGCCATCATCACCTCGAAGGACCAGCGCGACCCGGTGCTGATGGCCAAGCTCGACCGGGTCGCCGGACGTGTCTTGGGTTAAATTCTTCCAAGCACCAGCAGCACGACGAGAATCAGGACGATGAGGCCGATCCCGCCAGTCGGTCCGTAGCCCCAGCCGGCATTGAAGCCGTAGCCACCGCCGCCAAGCAGCAGCACGATCAGGATGATGACGAGTATTGTGCCCACGGGACGCGCCTTCCAATTAAGTGCGAGTTATCAACGCTGCTTTTCAGCTTGGGTTCGATCTCGCGCTTGAGCCCCGTTCGTGCCAGGGTGCTGGCATGAGCAAGGTCATCAACTTGGCGGCTGTCCGGAAAGCTAGGGCGCGCGTGGATGCTGCCTCGAAAGCGGCAGAAAACCGGGTGGCTCATGGCCGCACGAAAACGGAGCGGGCGCGCGACGGCTTGGTCCAGGCGCGGTTGGACCGTCATTTGGACGGCGCGAGGACAGACGATTCCGCCGCTGTCGACCCCCGCAAGCCTTCGAAGTAGTTTAGCTCGCGAACCGGGCGAACGACCGCGCCAGCTCCTGGTAGATCGGATGCTTGAAGTCCACGGCCAGCGCTGGCAGCTCGGCCAAGCGCGTCCAACGCCAGGCATCGAACTCCGGATGCGGGTCGTGGTCCAAGCGGATGTCCGCATCGGTCCCGGTGAAACGCAGCGCGTACCAGCGCTGACGCTGGCCCTGGTAACGGCCGCCCAGGGCTCGCCCGACTAGTTCCGGCGGGAAATCGTAGGTGAGCCAATCCGGATGTTCGCCGAGGATCTCGGCGCTGGAAGTGCCGATCTCCTCCTGCAATTCGCGCATCACCGCCGTAGCTGGGTCTTCGTGGTCGTCGATGCCGCCCTGGGGCAGTTGCCACCCGCCATGGGCGCCCTCCGCACCCGAGAAGCCAGCCCGGCGACCGATGAACACCAGCCCGCGCCGATCGAACAAGGCAGCTCCGACATTCGATCGGTAAGGCAGGCCGCTCATGGTTCATCCTTCCGTGACACCAAGGCGCTCACCGGTGCCAGCGCCAAGCCTCGCGCGTCCAGCTCGCGCGCCCAAGCGGCAATGTGCACCACCGTCACCGGGCGCAGCGGTCCGGCCAGGCCGAGGGCGCTGCCATGCTCCCGTGCCATCGCCTCCAGCCGAGCCAGCTTGTCGTCGATGTCGGCTCGGGTCGCCGGCTCATCCACGACCAGGTCGACGGCGCGCATGCCCGGCGAAGGCGGCGTGCCCGGGCGTGGGTCGACGTAGAGCAGCCCACGCGCGGTGAGGTCGGAACGCACCAGGGAAAACGGGGTGGTGGATGCCGCGAACCGTTCGCCCCGCAGGCCGTCGAGCGCCCCGGTCGCGCCCACGTAGCCTTCGATCCGGCCAAGGGCCCAGGTGAAGTTCTGGGCATTCGCCGCCGGGTCGGCGCCGGTCAGGAGGGAATGGTTGCCGGCGTCGTTGAGCGGGTAGCCCTGGCTCTCCATCGGGATCGACAGCAGATACTCGTGGCCGCGCGCCCGTGCCGCCGCCAGCAATGCGTCGAGGTGGACGCCGTAGGGCGAAAAGGCCAGCGTCACTCCAGAAGGCAGCGTGTTGATCGCGTCGCGGCTCTCGCCTTCGGCCAAGCCAAACCCATCGAACAGCAGGCCGATGCGGGGCCGGGCGTCCGCCACGTCGAACGGCGCCGCGTAGAAGCGCATCGGCGTGCGCCCGTCCGCAGCGATCCGGGGCAGCATCACCGCCGGATCCGCCGTCGGCTCCAGCAACGCCCGGTCAGGGGAATGGACCGCTCCGCTCTTGAGAGGCGGGACGATTGGACCGAGCGGTAGGGCGGATGCGATCACGGCCTGGCTCGCGGCGGGCGGCAGCGGCGCCGGGACGGCCGTGGGGACTGCCGAGACCACCTTGGAAGGAGGTCCCATGATCTGCAAGGCAAGCGCCCCGATCCCGAGCGCCACCAGCACCACCGCCCAGAACCCCCCGAGGGCCGCCAGCGCCGGGCGGCCCGCGAAGCGTCTTCGACGGATCAGGTCAGCGAGACGCGCGATGCTGCTGCTGCTGGGTCATCGCACGAATCACCACCAAGCCTTGCTGCAGCTGGAAGTCGGTCTCCGGCTTGGCGGCATCGAACGTCGGCCACCCTTCCGGCGGCAGCTTTGGAATAGACGAGGCGATCGGCGGCAAATCGGTCCGCGGCGCAGCCGTCCCAGTCTGCGGGGTGCCGCCCTGGTTTTTCAGCACATGGTTGAGGTCCGATTCGCGCTCCGGCCCGAAATGCGGCGTCTCGGTCCGGCTGGACGCCACCTCCACGTCCGGAGTGATGCCCAGGCCCTGGATGGACCGGCCCGATGGAGTGTAGTAGCGCGCCGTCGTCAGCCGCATCGCGCCGTTGCCCGGCAGCGGAATGACGGTCTGCACCGAGCCTTTGCCGAACGTCTTCTGGCCGACGACGACTGCCCGCCTGTGGTCCTGCAACGCCCCCGCGACGATCTCGCTCGCCGACGCCGATCCGCCGTTGGTCAGCACCACCAACGGCAGGCCGCCGGTGATGTCGCCGGGCTTGGCATTCCAGCGCTGGCTTTCGTCGGCGTGGCGGGCGCGGGTGGACACGATCTCGCCCTGCTCCAGGAAGTCGTCGGACACGCTGACCGCTTGGTCCAGCAACCCGCCTGGATTGTTCCGTAGGTCGAGGATGAAGCCGTGCAGGTGGTCGCCGGCCTGCGCCTTCAACTTCACGACGGCGGCGCGCAGCCCAGGATCGGTCTGCTCGTTAAAGCTCGTCAGGCGAATGTAGCCGATATCGCCTTCCATATGGCTTTTCACGACTTGGATGTGGATCACTTCGCGCTGCATCGACAACACCACCGGCGTTTCGACGCCCTCGCGCTTCAACGTCAGCTTGATGGTGCTGTTCGCCGGGCCGCGCATCTTGTCCACGGCATCGTTCAGCGAGAGCCCCTGCACGGTGGCGCCGTCGATGGAGGTGATCAGGTCGCCGGCCTTGACCCCGGCGCGCGCGGCCGGCGTGTCGTCG
>JAABUJ010002053.1_pt1 | contig 26428 bp, 26 predicted proteins | sample 5559131 | NCBI WGS metagenome assembly JAABUJ01 (sample SAMN10711875, study PRJNA513366) | rock metagenome | isolation source: Antarctica rocks | place: Antarctica: Victoria Land, Mt New Zealand nord | collected 2016-01-07
ATACACTGTGGTTGTGAAGTAATTACAGTATTTATGTGTTTTAAGGATTTTGAGCTTTCAAAAAAAAGTGGTCTTTTTCTTTTTTTGTGAGCGTTCTGCGTGGCCCAGAATTACCACCGGCACTGTAAGTTAAATCCGCCCCGCTCGGAACACGGAACACGGAAGATCTAAAATCCATCGTCGAACTTACTTCCTCAAGTGCGTGAGTTCCTGCACTGGGTAAAGGGTCAATGGTTACTCGTAGACTTACGGACCCTTACGATGTTGTTTCCTTCAGCGCCAGTTCTCCTTCCTTATCACTACCCCCTTCGCTATACCCTCAGCGCAACCAATTCTGCCAACCGTCGTCATGTCTACAGGCGTGGGAATGAGTTCTTGCTGCCTTTCCGGCAAAGTCCACGAAGGGACTCCAGTCGGTCATGTCGAGACCATCGGCGGTCTTCAGACGTATGTTTCCGAGCCTAAGAACAAGGCCAAGACGAAGACCATCATCTTTCTCGTCGACAGTGCGTAGCATGTTGTGTATCCTCCCCATACCCTATCACTTCTGACCAGCCTCTATCAGTTTTCGGCTGGGAACTCAAGAACGTCCGTCTCTTAGCAGACAACTATGCCAAAGCTGGCTTCTACACCTATATTCCCGACGTCCACCAAGGCGACTCGCTTCCATTGTCTTTCCTCCAGAGTGTAGAGCCTCCTCTCAAGGACAAAGAAAATGCTGGTATGGTCGACACCGTCAAGAATTCCGCGACGGTCGCCACGATCCTTCCTCCATGGCTGCTCAAGCACCGTGAGGGCGTTAGCAAGCCGCTCATTGATGGCTTTATCAACACCGTAAGGATGATCCCCGGCACGGACAAGATTGGTGCCATTGGCTTTTGTTGGGGAGGGCGGTACGCTATCCTCGAGGCGCATGGCCCGACCAAGAATGCGGAAGGTGCCACCATTGGAGGCGTTGATGCCGCGTATGCTTGTCATCCTTCACTGGTCTCCATCCCTGCCGACTTCGACCCCATCACAAAACCCCTGAGTCTGGCCCTCGGCACCAAGGACAGTCTGCTGGACCAGAAGAGCATTGGCCAGATTCAAGACGTCATGGCGAAGAAGACCGACGTGCCGCACGAGATCCGCATTTACGAGGACCAGGTACATGGCTTTGCGCTCAGGAGCGACTGGAGCAGTGACAAGGACAAGAAGGCGATGGACGATGCCTGTGAGCAAGGCATAAAGTGGTTTTCTAAGTACTTGTGATAGATGAGGCGGTCATGTCGATCAATGGTATCCGCTTTAGTACTTTCCAAGGCGAAATCTTCTCAAACCTTATAGATAGTCATCAGCACCACACAAGGGTCTTCCGGGACAAGTGTTCTGTTTAACACAAAGCAGTTATACACCGTGTTGCCACGTCATATTGCAATGCAGAGTTCTGTGCCCTGGACCATTCCATTGGATCGACCTTAAGAACTTGTTATTTCTATCCGACTGTGTGTGGATACCTAGATTATAATCTACCAATTCACGCAAGTTTACATTTGCACTTCATATCTCCCGTATATCACGTACCCTAAGCCCTTACGAAGCGAGCCCTAATCGAAACAAGCACCATCAAACCTACTCGCTGCCACCTCAGTCTCGTCTTCACGCGCAACCTCTTATTCTCCGCGTCATATCAGAGTAAGCTACAATCCCTCACGATGGTCCGTAATTACCCTTCGAGTCGCCGATCGCACATAGCTCTTCTGACCCTCGTCACAGGCCCCCAAAACCCTTCCACCAGCCGCCAAACAAGCGCTCATCCTGACCTGGTTCCAGAGATCCGGCACGGCGCACAGCATCAAAGACCTCGAGAAGACCCTGCCGCAGGTGGCATCCATCAACGGCATGCAAGTCAAAGATTACCTGCAAGCACTCTCGGACGAAGGCAGGATCCGGGTCGAGAAGATTGGAAGCGGGAATTGGTATTGGAGCTTTGCGGGCGAAGAGAAGAAAAAGAAACAGGACGTTCTGGACGGTCTGAGGGCGGATAAGGCGAAGGTAGACGCGAGTGCGCGTGAGTTGGAGGAGAAGATCGAGGAGGCGGGCAAGATCAGGGGTGGAATGAAGCAGGGAGAGGGGAGCGAGAGGCAGGGGTTGTTGGAGAAAAGGGAGATCTTGATGAGAGAAGTGGAGGGGTTGAAAAAGGAGTTGATGGGGTATAGCGAGAATGATCCGGAGGAAATAGCCAGGAGAAGTGAAGAGGTTGAGTGGTACAAGCTGGCGGCGGAGAGGTGGACGGATAATATCTACGTGCTTGAGGGCTATCTGAGCACGTTGACGGGCGGGGATAGGGAGGCTTTGGAGCAGATAAGATTGCTGTATTATGGGAGCGAGTATGTGGAAGGAGAGGGCTTGAGAGAACTGTAGCCCCTTGCAAGCGTCGCCGATGGTATACCTTAGCCTTCGATAGATCCTGGTTAGCTTAGTGGAGCTTGTTTTCACCCCACGGAACTGGAAGACACGGCATCGACGTGCACAATAAGGTAATAATATGGTAATAAATCCCATCTCTCGTCACCTCGGGCCCTGGCAGCGCGTGCTCGATTACCCGACACATGCACCGGAGAAAGCTTTCCTGCCCTCTTGTAGGCTGTGCATAAATGACGACAGTTCTTCGATTATTCGGACCCAGTTCTCGATCTTAGAGGGCACTGATAAATTCAAAGTGACGGACTTCTCCTTTCCCACTAAGCACACCAAGACTTTTCCAAGACTTTTGGCAGCGACCTTAAAGCACGTGAACACCTCGAGAGTTACCAGGTGCCTTAAGGTATCCATTCGATCGGGATTCCGCTCTAAATCAGACCCGTTCTTGGCAATGCTTGGCTACGTTTGAGTAACGTTATGCGTCTTGCCATGTTTGGTGGACCTCAGTACCTTACCAATAGGTATGTTCTCTCAGCTTTCAGCTCTCGTACCTCACAGTCTTTCTCTAAGTCGGTTGAGATATCTCCTTCATCATCCAGTTCCATTTACTACTCTCAATGATGCTGGCCTATTACAAGAGGAAGATACCGTCACTAGGACGGTGCGCAAGTCCGTGCGTTTCGACGTGCTTTGACTTGGTGCGGCGGTGTCGACTCCCCACCCTGCTTAGAACAATCGTACCGACTTCAACGTTGACACCTCTGCCTGGTGTTAGATCTTGAGGCTGAGAAATTGGCATACTATACGCAGAGTATATCAACAATAATAGCACTATTCGTCAATGATTCGTCGGTCAAGCCGCGATCAAGTCCAGACCGAATTGAGCGATCAGACACACTACAGACAGATAAACACTGCCAATGAATCCAGCATTGAATGACGCGTCCTCTTCAATATCCTCGAGAAGTCGAGCGATCCTGTCGAGGTTAGCTTCCCCACTCGCTTCTAGGACTCGAAATCTATCGGAGTTCTATATAAGGCCGGACGAGCCGCATCGCCAATATGCGCCAGGGGACGTGGTGAAAGGTGCCGTAGTGTTGACGGTCGTCAAGCCGGTGAGGGTCACACATATGGTTGTACGCCTACATGGGCACGTCAGGGTTTTCAATACCGCGAATGCGCCGGGCAATGGCATCAATTTTGATAGCGGCTTCATGGGTACTGGGCGAATGAAGAAGGGAAGCGAGCAGCCTAATCATGGGTATGCGTCACTATTCGAAGATGAAATCACCCTGTGTGGAGAGGGTCGGCTGGATGTAGGGCGCTACGAGTTCAACTTTGAGCTTGACTTTCCCTCGAAGGGGGTGCCCAGCAGTATCGATGTATGTACCGACAGTCTATTTAGGGGTGATCAACGACTGAGAAATTCATGTAGTTCGAAAGAGGAACGATATCGTATACAATCACCTCGACGATCACTCGACCGACAGCTATATCCCCAGCATCGTCATGCGACCGCAAGGTTTACCTAGTGGAGACAGTCGATGTCGCTCCATTGTCCCAACCGAAGCAACGAATGATTACCCTGAATCCAATCTCGCGAGAAAAAAGGGTCAAGCCCAAAGATCTTAAGCGACTCTCACCAAGGCCACCCTCAAGCCGCACAAGCAGCGGTCCCACCGCCAGTGCCGAGAGCGTTCCACGAGGCGACGCTCAGCCTCCTGAACGAGCGGTTCACAGTCCTGCTCCGAGTGAGGCAAGCACTCCAAGTGCTGTCAGCGGCAGTCCCCGAAGCTCTCGAGTCGGTCCTAGATCGTTGTCAGTGAAAGACAGCGACTCCCAAAGTATCACGACGTCGCAGGCGGACAAGACGATCACCGCGACGATTGAGCTCGTGCGAGCCGGATGTCTTCCTGGCGACGTTATACCCGTGAAAATATCCGTGAATCACACTAAGCCTATCAAGAGCTTGGAAGGCATTATTGTCACACTATACCGTCAAGGCCGCATTGATATCCATCCCGCGATACCAGTCGAGCCAGCTGATAAGGGGAAGGCGGCAGTCAGATCCATACCTGACTACTATCCAAGGTACAAGCCTGGTCTGGCCGGCCTATCTTTATCGTCGGCTGTGTCAAGTGGAGTCTTCCGAAAAGACTTGTCACAAACTTTTGCACCACTCATAGTGGACCCCCGCAGCCTAACTGCGGTGGTGAAAACATCCGTCAGGGTGCCTGAAGACTCCTTCCCTACCATATCATCTGTACCTGGAGCGATGATCAGCTTCAAATACTACGTCGAGGTTATTGTCGACCTCCGCGGTAAGCTTCAGGCCGGACTGGATAACCTTCTTCCTCGTCTGAGTAGGTCGAGTGTCCTTGATGGTTCCCAGAATAACAGTCATATCCTACAGAGAGACGAAAATGGCGCAAGAGAGATTGTGTCCACATTCAGTGGCAGTATACTTGACACGGATCAGATTCGACGAGAAAGAAGCGTTGCTGCTTGTTTGTTTGAAGTCATTGTTGGTACCAGAGACAGTGGGAGAAAACGGAGCACTCGGGGCCGTTGGACGCAGCAGGCAGAGTACCATGAAGACTTCGTTCGCCCAGGATCAACCGACGTGAGACTACTTGATGACCCGGAGGATAACCCCTCATGCGAAGCTCAGAATGGCCTCCACTGTTTTGTGCCGAACAACAGTACCGGTCAGCTTGGTGAGACCGTTCAAGCCCATCAAGTCTTACACCCTGCAACGGAGGCTGTTCCTCCACCCGTTTTCGAGAACGAGGACGCCATGGATGAAAAGACCCGAATCCGAAAAGCGGAAGAGCGGCTCCTTCCCAGTCAGCCCCCCACAGAGGTAACCTCATTGGGTACTAATCATATCCCCACCGCGCCCGGCCAACTTGATACCACTGGGATGGATTACACACTTTCTACCGGAGATTATGGCAAGTCTAGCAAGTCCGCTCATGCTCACGGTGGACCATCTGCCCGTTCGGCGGAAACTGTCATACTGCCAAGCGATAACGTTACTACTGAGGCGGACCAATCTTATATTGGTGAGGACAAGCAGGAACTTGAGCGTCGCAGGCTCCAATTGGAGGCGAGCGCACCAGATGATTTCCCAGACGATGACGGATCAGATGCTCGCAGAGCGACAAGTGGTGCACCACAGCTTACATATTTGCAGCCAAGTGCTCCAGTGCTACCAGAGGACGAGGAACATAATCATCAGTCTCCGAGTTATGTTTTTCACGATGCCGGACCTGGTAACATCTCAATTGCTAGGGAGTCATTACCACAGTACGAGAGATGACTGGGTTGGGATTATATTGATAGGGCCATATATATATCGGTGTTGATATTGCTCGCTACTGATACCCGTCTTTGGATTTGATGATCTAGGACTTTGTTTAGTGAGGCTGGATCTGGCAGGCATTCTTGCCTGAAGTATATTACAGCCATGCTTTATGAGATGATGAGATAACTTAGATTTCCACTGTGTTAGATGCCCTGGTCATTAATAGCAGGTTTATTAGAATCACATGACGGCATTGCCGGTTCTACACCGTCATGTTAGGCGGAGACAGGAACCGAAGTCTTTCACCGACCAGAGAAATCCATACCATCATAAGGTAGGTACCTTAGGTAACGTATGTACTTGTTTGTACGCTAATATGGAGGCTAAGGTAACCCGAAGCAGGCTGATTGAGAGATTGGCGAGTTGCCCCTCCACCTCAGCTCTCGATTATGGGTTCGACAACAGTCCCATCCACTGACGACGACCTATTGACTCTTACCTACTTAGATTTCTTGAGCTCTTTGTACATATTGATAGATATCTGCACAAAACTTCATCGATCTTTGACTCTTTAATAGAAAGGAGGGCCGGGGTGTTTCCGTGCATTCCACTTTCGCCGCTTCGGTCATCAGCCCAACAAAATCCATCATACGTCACCACCGTCAGCCACCACCACAAAGTCATATATTCTGTCGCCGTGGAAGTGGAACTTCTCAACTCGATTCTCAATGGCTTGCGCTTCATCATCTTTGACCGTGGAGTCCTACAATGACAGACCGACGGCGCACAGTTCGGGGCACTCGCCTGAACGGATACCTCTCAACCCACGGCGTCGACATTCTTCATACCACTCACTGCGGAGACATTCCAGTGATTTAGATGCGGATGCGACATTCCTACGAGTAGGCTACTCCAGGGAATAATGACTCGGCAATGGTGCTCACAATGCAATACAGGTTGATCTCTTCCTTTCCGAGCTGGAACGACGACTGGCGTGGCTGGAGGAGTATGGTAATCTACGGCTGGACGCTGGTATCAATCGAGCTTACTCAACGCTCGAGGCTGTGCGCGACTCATGCTCACATGTTTCCGGAGAGCTCATCGGTGCTGGGAGACGCAGGGCGAAGGTTCTGGTAGAGACCTTGGAAGGTCGATACAATGACGTCTTAGCTACCAAAGAAAGCTTGGAAGCAAAGGCGCAAGCAAGTATGAGGCTGATGGAGGGGATCTTGGCCGATATTGAGGCCAAAGCGAATACTATCCGGGATAACGGAGTTTCAGGAGTAATGGATAAAGGGTGGCGGCGGGTCGATGAAGGGATAGAGAAAGCAAAGGAAGTGGTTGATGAGGGCCTAGAGGTGGCTCGAAGGGCGAAAGAAACTTTGACCGAAAGTATCGAGAGTGCCGTCAAAAGAGCACAAGAGCATGGCTTGATCCGATATGAAGACCTCCCACATCCTTGGCGAGTCAATCCACATATCGTCAAAGGCTATCGTTTCACCGAGTCAAAGATCGATTGCGTTCGCTCGGTGTTCAATGTCTCGAACGAATTTGTCAACATATGGTCTCATGCCATCGGCTTGATCATCGTCCTATCCATCGCCTTTTACGTCTATCCGACATCTGTCAATTTTTCCTTATCCACTAAAACAGATGTTTTCATCGCGGCGGTGTTCTTCTTTGCGGCTTGCAAATGTCTCGTCTGCAGTACGCTATGGCACACGATGAATAGTATCGCCGAGCAAAATCTTATGGAACGATTCGCGTGCGTGGACTATACGGGCATATCTCTCCTCATCGCGGCGTCGATAATGACAACGGAGTACACAGCATTTTACTGCGAACCTGTCAGCCGGTGGACATATATCGTGTGCACTGCAACACTCGGTATCGGTGGTGTCATCCTACCGTGGCATCCAACCTTCAACCGCGCGGACATGAACTGGGCTCGTGTCGCCTTTTATGTAGCGCTTGGCGCAACCGGATTCGCTCCGGTCATTCAGCTCAACCTAACTCGAGGGCCGCAATGGTCATACTACTTCTACGCGCCAGTCATGAAGAGTGTGTCTGTCTATCTGGTCGGGGCGCTCATTTATGCTGCGCAGATACCCGAGAGATGGTGCCCTGGTTGGTTCGACTACATCGGTGGGAGCCATAACATTTGGCACCTGGCCGTCTTGGGTGGCATTCTCTTCCATTATTTTGCTATGCAAGACTTCTTCTCCGGGGCTTTTCTGCGAGCCCAGGAGGAGTGTCGCATGTTCTAAGAGGTTCTCGGAGCGATGTCACCAGCGCAAGTGTTGACTGGTGGTCTAACTTCATATTTCAGGTTTGAGGCTGTGTGCATAGGACGAGATTCTGGGCCTCGAAACTCATCTACCGTCGAAATAGGCCGATGCAGAGTGAGGTCATTCTCGGCAACGAGGTACGAAGTACGTAGGTACATACGAGGAAACACTATTATTAAAGTCGGGGCTTCAAGGTAGACCAAGAAGTATTGTGGACTCGTTCATTGGGCGTCTTCAGCCTGCAACTAATATACCCAATGATTGTAAAGTCATGTGTGCGACGGTGACAGTAACGGTGCTGCCATGACTGGCCGCCCTGAATCGGCAGAGCACAGAAGGTGAAGATCTACACTCGGAAAGCGTTTGATTCTTACGCGGCATAGCCTCAGGCCTCCTCAACGTCAGTCCCCAACTTCAAGCTCCCTGATTGAGCCAGCAGGGGAAGCATAGTCGTATTATTATTGTTCTACCGCCAGCAACCCACCCCGAGCGGTTGTTGGGTACAAACTCGCCTTACAAAATACAATAACTGTACTCGACCCTGAGAAAGATTGCAGATCTTTCCGTTAAGGGATCCTTCACTCACCGACGCAAGGCCTAGAGAAAAGGAAAAGTGACGGCGGCATATGCTTCGACAGACGCTGGCTTCACACATACTGTACACCCTGATGGAATTCCACCCTGGACAAATGCCGATCATCAGCGCCCCATAGCTGCCCAATCCAAGGCCTACAGGAATGCGGCTAGGCTACTAACCTGACGTCGTCCCGCATCACTGGCTGCAACCACTCTGGGAAAGCCGGTGCGTAATGATGCATACGGTTGCGTCTTCAAATGTAATGCTGAAGATCGAAGCATGACTCAAGTGTTAGAATCTCCGACTGTTGTATGTCAAGAAGGAGTCTCCTCTTTTGGCATTGGTCAATGCGAGCTTCGGACGCCCTGTTCGATGGGCCGTGCCATCCGCATTGCTGCAAGCCCACGCCTGCGGCCAAAGCTTTCTTTTCTCGGAACTTCATGTTCCCAGAATGGAGCATGCATTTGCCACCACAACGTGCTTCAACACCTTGGCTGCTATTCTTTATATAAAGGTGCAATATTTTCTCCGCTTTTGTAACCATGACGCCCCGCTGTCATTACGACTTTCCTTTTCAATCATACTACAGCAGTCACGCCTTGACGTCCTCCCATATCAGGAGATCGGGGACTTGACCCAACGGCCAGATTCACTCTTCCACTGGAGTATCTCAGCTGGTTTTGATCCTGTCAAAGCCCTCACAACGTTGTTTCTCTGCTTTTCTTGTAAACATATCAATTCCGACCATCTATGTGGACTTTCCATGACCACAGCACTTCCACCTTCCAGGATGTCTTATAGGGACTCATACCATCCGGACGCACGGGGAAGAGCAGGTCCTGAACGAGACCAATATCAGCCTACGACTGTTCCAGGAAGCGTATCTTCGTCGAGAAGGTTAGATACGTCACTTGCGTCGTCTTCCAGGGCTATTCCGTCAGGATACTGACCGGTTGCAAAGCTCGGCGTTCGCTGGGCCCTCTTTATACATACCACAGAGTACTGGGAGCTCAGGCTCTTTGAGCTTTGCCCCAATCCCACAGAGGTAGTGTCACCAGTTCTGATGTGCGTCACGCCCTTTGCGCTAAGCACATTAATGCAGCAGTACCATACCAGGTAGTTTCCATGGATTACCCAACTCCGCCAGTCCATATGTTCCCACTGGACATTCATTTGGGCCACGGACTCTTACTTCCGCTGGTCGGACAGACCTAGCGGGTAGCCCTAACCTGTCAAGAGGATACTATCCGGATGGCCGGACATTGTCTGATCCTACAATGTGTTACAGTGGCTTTCCCGCAGGCTCCTTATCCGCCACAGCTGGACCCATTGGACAGGTCCCTGGACCGTTCCCCATCCAGCCGTATCAGGATTGGGATATTAAGATGAGAGATTCTCCTGACAGTTACGCCTGGGAGCAAGACTCACCGACTTCTCCGGTTTCGTCGGATTTCATTGGCGAGTCCACACTACCGCGTCAAGGAAGCAGGCTGAAAACCCAAGCCAAATCTCATTCGCAAAGGCGACCTTCTAACCGAGATGAGTTTGATGGACCACATCAGTTGTTGGACAGACTCTCTGCCGAGACTGTGGCGGCGCAGGAAAAGGAACTTCCACACCTGCCAACCAACTTGCTGGTCCAGGAGCAGGATAACATCCTGGCCCAGGTCAATGATCGTTTGTCGCAATGTGCGTTTGATTTTGTTGCAAAGTACCAATTTCCTATTCCGCTGGAGTCTGACAAGAGACCTGTGAGGACCCCGCAAGACCGCGAATGGACGGAATGGGTTTATCTCCTGAAAAGGCTGGCCACCAAAAGACGGATCCCGGCTCGCGTTCTTTATAACAGCCAGATCAAACAGTTGGTTACCGTTTTGGAAAACTCTCTGGAGATGCGCCATGCTGCCAAGCATCAGTCGCGCCCGTTGAAAGACGACAGAAACGTGCTGCAGCTTATCTCGGCCGGTATACAGGTTACCAAGATCCTCAAGGATGCAGCCGCTATGGAATATCTCGATCGTTTATATGTTCACACGGAAAGACTGATTCAGAGTAGACGAAGCCATCAAGGGTTTACTACTTGAACGTGAGTAGCGCCTGAATTGCTCTTGCTAACCTGGCAACGTTGTCTTACAATGTGATAGCTATTCGGATTGTCGTCCCATTAGTTAGCTACCGTGTGCAGGGTGAGCAATTTAAGGTCCCTTTAGAGAGCACTTCGGATCGCCGAGGGACCCACAAGTTTACAACACCTTTCTTCTCCCTGGATATGAAGGATACCGTGGCAACGGCCTCTGCCCTTACGGCCTCATGGAATGATGATCCAGTGCCCACAACGGCAGTCAAAATGCTCCCCAAGGAAATCAGAACCACGTTGGTACTGGACACTTGCTTCCTAAAGCAAGCCCTGACCCCATTTCTTTTATTCTCTCTTAGGTTAGGATGTTTGATTTCCAGTTAGCACACCAGGTTTCTGAGTCTTTGCATCACCTGGCAATCATATCATCTCTTTTTTGACCGTTAAGGAGAGGTTTTGTCGCACACATTACGAACACATACCCCAGAGGAAACCGTCGGCGGGCTCATAGTCATGATCTTACACGATCTTAGATCGATTGAAAAGTCTTTCGAAGCTCCATTCATATCTTCTTGCTCGAATGACTTGGATGACCGGGTCGATCATGAGGACGAACCCACTACGAGACTCATGATATTGCTCAATCCGTGGATTCCTTAACTGACAAACGAAGCAAGTCAGATATACAGGCCAGGATCCACAAAAGAAGAATATCTTACCCACTGTTTTTGCCTATAGCAACGCAGCAACGAGATGTTCTCTCATTATCAGCGCCAGGTCCCGACAACTTCACCAATTTTTCCCAATCTGACGCTCTGTACCAACTTTTCGATCATCCTGGCATCTCCGCCGTCAGCGCTATGATCGGCTCCTTCATGTTGGTCATAATCGCAGTCTGAGCACTGACTCGGGTGTGGATTGTAATCTGATGTATGAAAGATAGCAACTAGCTACTCAGCCAATTGAGATTCTCCCATACCTCGATGGCGTTCCGTTACTAGCATGATCACCAGCGTCTCAACAAGCACTCCCACACCAGCGTACACCGGGACCTTGACCACTGCACCCTACATCTTATCACTCTTGCACGACATTGCAGAGAAGAAACCCCGTCCCCAATATGTCTAGCTCTTCAAGACGGATTTGCTCATCTCAACCATCAAGCAACAGAGGACCAGAACACCCGGATGGGTGATCTCCTACACCCTGCTGCGCTTTTGTGGGCTTACATCAACCGCCACACCCCGGGAATCATCTTTGCACCAAGGCTTATCAACCGCCACGTCACTTTAAGCCTTTGTTCTCCACTTCCATGGCTTCCGTTACCGACGACTCCTTCCATCGCAACTGACCCAAGCTAGCACTGCATCCTTCAGATGGCAGTTTCAACGCCATTAGGTACTGCACGGCGCAAATGGCTGCTGTCTACATTATTGGTATGGGTTCTTCGAATTGAAAAAATTGATGGTGCTTCTTCGATTGAGGAAGGGTAGATGACACATTTACTGAACATGTCGTGAGATGCTATTGCGTGTCATGGATATAGTACTCAAAACGTCCCCGGCTCAGACCGGTAAATACCAGCCCGGACAAACAATAGCGCGCACAAGACGCTCAGCCAGCACAATCATTGCTTCTTCTTCGCAGCAGGCATCCTATGCGACGGATTATTCCTCCCCACACCCGCCGCGCCCGCACCTCCCACACCCTTCTCCCTCGCCATCCTCTCCATCTCCTGCGCCTCCTTCCGATCCGCATACCACTGCCCGGCCTGCAGCACCAACACACCCACCAAGACCAGCGCCAAAATCGTATTACTCGCCGCCAACACCCTCAGACTATCCTCCCTCCCAATGACCTCCCCTTCCCCCTCGGGCACCCCACTCCCCACCGCCTTCTCCCCCTCGACCAGCTCCTGCAAGCCGTACGAGCCGGCCTGCACGACGCGCAGGCCCTTGACGATGTTGGTGATGTAGACGATGATGCCGCAGACGTACAGGACCAGGCTGGCGCCGTCGAACAGCATGTTGGACTCCGAGGGCCGGTAGAGCTTAAGGATAAAGCCGAGCAGGCCGACGGCGACGACGATGTGCAGGATGCGCGGGATCAGGGGCGGCGAGGCGTGCAGGAAGCGGAGGTGCGTTTCCAGTTGGCTGAAGTAGGTTTCTGGCGCGGGGAGGGAGGTCCAGAGGATGGGGTAGTCGTAGGGGAAGAGCGAGAAGAGGATGCCGAGGAAGAAGGAGGTTGCTGGGTTGGGGACGGATGGGGTTAGTTGGGTTTGCTTGGTTTGATGGGTCTGGGGATGGGAAGGGCGGGGGGAGGGGCGTGTGCTTACGGCAGAGGATGAGGAAGGTCGCAAATTGCCCACTGCCCCATGCCATGCTTGCTGACTGGGATTGGGAGGACTGCGCTGCGTGGGGACGGAGGTTGTAATACCTGTCGGCCCGTGACAATCGTCGTGGAGTGTGTTGTGTTGACGCAATGGATTTGGAGATTCGGGTGCCAGTACTTTTTGTGTCAGGGCGTCGTTACTTCGTACGTGCGTAGAAGTGGTACAATAGAGGGGTCCTCTGGGGTTGCCGCTCGGTCTTCCTCGACAGAGGGACAATCGCCAGTGCTTCCCACGCGCACGACTTCAACGTCCGTCGCACAAGTTTCGCACAGACCTTGCCTTGGTGAGTGAGAGATTTGGGATCACGGTAAGCAAGGCTGGTGGTGGAATCATGAGGAGCACATACATGTAAAAGTTGACCGTGCCAAGCCGCTTACGGGGAGAACCCTGAATTAGAGCTTTCAGCCAATCACGGCCAACCTACATATCCTCGTCTTTTACTCAGCAAGATCCTACCACCAAAGTCCCGCCCTACAGTCAACGTCATCCTGACAGCAAATATGACCATCACCGAAATTGTGACCGATCCCTTCCTCCAATCCGTCCTCAAGACCTCTACTCTCACGCGCCAGCAATGCATGACCCTGTTAGATCTCGTCGAAGCCCATCCCACCTCTCCAGATTCCTCCCTTCCAAACGACATCAAACTCCAGCTATCCAAACAGCAGAAAACTCTCTTCACCTACCTGGCGCAACTGCGCGGCCTCAACCGCGATGCGATCCTCGGCGTCAGGCAGACGAAGCAAGCCACCGCCGAGGCGCGCCACGAGATCGATCGGTTACATCTACATCTGCAGAATCTATATTATGAGCAACGGCATCTGAGAGGCGAGATCTACGCTTGCGAGTCTTACGAGTGGGTTTGACCCGCAACCTTCAAGCCGTGTTGAGAAGCTTATGTCCCTGGGTTCAGTCACAAATACCAGCAACTCCCCTTAATCCCAGTCGAGGAGTTCCGGCAACAACACCCCGAGCACGCCGAAGACGATGAGACGAGCCTGATGACCGCGAGGATCAATCACGAGCATGCGGAGCGAGAGGCGTTGGAGCAGGCGAGACAGGGACTGTTGAAGAAGAAGCAGGTGCTCATTGCGGATAATAAGAAGCGGAAGGATGACTTGGCGAACTTGGATCAGGATCTGGAGAGGTTTATTGATGTGAGTGTTCTGCGCAGGACATGTCAGGGAAGCTTTTTGACGGGGAACAGGCCGCGAAACCGATTCAGAGAACGTTCGAGAAGGAATACTGAATGATGGTTCGATGACGGCCGAGCATTCGGCTCCGAGAAGTCAGGATCTACCAAACACCACTATAGACGGCTCCCTTTCGACAACCGAGGAACAGTCCTTGTTCTACGCGTGGAAACCTCGTGAAGAAATGGGAGGAGGACTCCAAAGTCTCTATGCCACTGGCTACGAAGTTCCGGGGTCGTCAACCCATCCGTCAATCACTGACAGGATCAAAAGACGGTAGCAACGCCAGCGCCACAGCCACCGTTTGGGCCGCTCCTTGCAAGCAGTTCAAGCTATCAACACACTCTCAATCTACCCTTCACATACAGAAGGTTAGATGTCCGTTGTGGTGCATCCACCAACCTAAAGCAGATACCTGAGTACCATCGAAACCACTCCATATAGGCATCCATTAGTGCTAGAAGCTGAGCCGGAGCTTTTCAATTTTATCGTCCTCATAGACCGATTATGTGATATCGTTGTACCTGTTGTGGCGTTCCGATTCTCAGTCACAAGAATTTCTCATTCCTCCATCCGTTCCAAAATCGCGCCTCTGCGTAAAGCCCACGAGGGCATAGTCTGAAAATCGACTGCGACAACGGCCGGCCGGCTCAGCGTAGTAAACGTCGTGATAGTATTCCTTCCCCGCCATCCTCTCTTCCCAATGTGTGGACGACTGATTGTGGTCGCTTCCTGGTTCCTGAGCTCTTAAGGGGAGGACCAAGAACATTGATTATTAAGCCATTCACAGAGCTCCCTGCACGAGCTTCACATTTTAATGAAGGTAGGGAAGACGCCTGAGCTGACAGGATGTCTGAGAAGGACATCCTCGAGCTTTGACATAAGTGTATCCTGTTGAAGCCAAGCTCTACGGTAGGTACGGTAGGTAGACATTAGCCTTGGCGATCTTCCGTAGCGGACGATCTTGCTAGCACGACCAGCCCCGCCATTTCACAAGCCAGCCTCTTCAAATGCTCACGCTTGCGCTCGCGGTCAGCACCGCCAATAAATAATCGTCATCATCATTACTTCGTACCTAAGGTCTACGACGTAGAGAAATACCTTTTCGCTTTTTCATACTTATCGTCAGTATTTAAGGTCAATCGTTGGTACTGAATATGCTCTGATCAGGGTGGAACTTTCAGGATACTTGGTCATATTCCTTTACGTCGCTCCGCCTTCCCAAGTCCTCACCACATCGGGGCAAACCCTCTCGGATCCTGCTATCTATTCGTACATCTCACAAACCGTATTGAAACTCAGATTGATCGATACATCTGCTTGTCTGTCCACTACGCATCTGCTCCCAACTTCAACTCCATCTGAATCCCGGCCGTCCTCAAGAGCTTCCAATAAAAGTCCGGGAGTGTCTACAATACCAGCAACATGGGGATCGCTGGGATTTTCTTTACCGGCTGGCGACTGCTGCAGATCGTCACTCTCATCCCCACCGTTGGCATGCTCGCATATTTCGTCAACGGCTTCGTCTCCTCAAATCAGCGTAAGTAGACGCTCGTCTTGAACTTGTGCCACGAACAGGGACTAATTCCAGCCTAGTAACGCCCAACTACGTCCTCGTGCTATTCATAACATCCGTCCTGGCGCTGGTCTGGAGTATCGCGACTCTCCTCCGCCACCGATCGACGCGCGAGTCGGCCATCTTCGTCTCGTTCATCGACATGTGCTTCGTCGGCGCTTTCATCGCGAGTGTGATCGAGCTTCGCGACATCGCCAACGCCAGCTGCACCAATTTCACCGCCGCCCCGCTGTACGTCAGCTTGGGCCCGTTCGGATACTTCGGGCAGACGTCCAACTCGCCCTTCGCGGCCGATGTGAATCAGACGTGCTCGATGTTGAAGGCGTGCTTCGCGTTTGGCATCATGAACTGCATCTTTTTCTTCAATACGAGCATTCTGCTGCTGTTTATGCGCAGACATAAGAAGGATGAGGAGCGTCCTGTCCGTCGGCACAGGTATGTCGAGTTTGCTCGTCAATGCGGGAAGTCAGTTGCTGATGTTTGGTATAGTCATGATAGCAGGAGAGGGCATAGCCGGTCGGGGCACTCTCATCACCATTCTCGCAGAGGATACGTCTGAGGATTACGGATGCAGAGGGCCGTGGTGGTATTGTACAGGAGTGGATGGTATATACTAATGTCAAGACGCAAGATGGACAGGCCCCGAGGGTTTAGTGCGTGGAGGTAGCGCTTCCTGTTCTCTCTCATACCCCCCCTGCTATTCGAAACCTTCCTACATAGAGATGACTTATGAACTTAGCGCAGCGTTCCAGGTGTTTTGAAGATGGATGTTGACAACTTTGGGACTTTTGGGTACATATAACGGTCTTCTTGTACCTCACTTGGAAATGAAGGGCTGTGGAGATACAGTCATCTTTCCTGTACTTCACTTAGCACTTGGACATGTTATGGATCGATTGTGCATGGCGTCAGGTTGGCAGCGACATTGGTATACTGTTACCTCAGTTACCGATACCTTCTGCCCTGAGAACCTACAAGCACGACCTGAGGCACATGGACGTACAGTTCCAGGTCGTAAATGAATGCCGGGACAATAAGCGATACCAAGGCGTCGCCCGGTATTCATTTAAGACCTAGAACTACCTTTTACCCCTTTTACCTTACTTTGTACCTTACACAACGAAGTGCCCCCGCAGTGAACGACTCGGCCTAAGGTATCAACTATCAAAGCCAATAGACCAATAAGGCTCATTGAGCGGCGCACACCTACCTTAAGGATTGCAGAAGATACAAACACCTGGTATCTAAAGTATCTCCACGGTGGATCACGGTGGATTACGGCACTACTGGTTGTTCGTTTCCAGTCCTCAATTCTGGCTGTAGCACGTGGCGTGTGTCCACACTCAGTCCTACCCACGTCTCTGATGCTCCGGGCAACAGCATATGAGATCATCTATCTTAAGCCACCCTCTGCTTCGTCGCTTTTCCACCCTCTCACCCAGTCGCCCAGCTTTTTCAGATGGGCTATCTCTGGACTGGACCTTGTCTCCTCATGGCCCAGGAAAGGCTCTCCATTGGTCCTCTTCCCCCCGATATTATACTCTTCTGATGTCATGTATAACTCGTCGTTCCTGAAGTTAAATCCCGAGTCTACTTACTCGGATTGAGGTCTGTCATGGGCGTCTCTTCGAGGGAGACTCACTACAAAGGGCCCGATTGGCGCACCTTGCATGACTCTTCCGTAACTTGTCTGCTGTTTACATTATTGCCAGTTGAAATCATCACAAGATGATCGGCCCTGGACTTGTCACCGCTTTCGCACTGTTCTCGTTCATTGATACTGCCTTTGGAGTTACCATCTCCACACCGCAAGCCTTGAATCCGAATCTGACAAATACAATCGGCGACAATGGGGGACCTACTCTCTACTACAACGGCTCAGGCCCTGTACCATCGTACAATACAACCTCGCCGCCCCCAGCTCCACTCTCGGCTCTGAACAGGTAAGAGTCTACGCAGACATTCAACCCAGAAGCTCACAGACACTCTTCTGGCAGCTCCCAGGTTGAAGATTCGTTCTTCAAAGATATCGTGGCCGTTGTGAACGGTGGCCAGTATCCCAGCAATTGCTCGAAATGCATCGCGACGACAGAGATCATGCACTTGGCGGCATTGACTCAACCAGCAGCCACGATCACAAACTTGCTGATCCGGACATGTACGTAGCGGCCCACGTTCTGCATGTTTGGAGCTGGTCACGGATTGACGGAGGCTAGGCAACGCTTTCAAGTTCAAGGTATATGCTGCGACCTGCGAGCAGGAGTTCTCCGGTGTCGGCGGGCTCGGACCCTACTGGGCGCAGCTCTTTCAGATGATGTCGTTATCGACAGGAGACATGCAAGCTTGGTGCTTCTACCACTGGAACACTTGTGATCGACCACCGGTCATCCAGATAGACGAGAGCCGATGGTTTAGTCCGAAGCCCGCGAGCGCTATGGTCGCTCCTCCACCATCAGGTATGTCCTTCGGCCACGTCTTGGACAGCCTGGTAACGACTGTATTGCAGGAAAAACAATCAATGTTCTTCATATGAGCGACACGCACATAGATCCAAGATACGCCATCGGTTCCGAGGCCAATTGCTCGCAGTCTCTCTGCTGCCGTCCATATAGCACCAACACGTTGCTTCACACCGTCGGGCAGAATGCAAGTGTGCCCGCTTCTCGATTTGGAGCTTTGTATTGCGATGCACCTCCGGATTTGGCCATAAGCGCGTTCGCAGCAATGCCGCAACTCATCAACAAGTCTGACGTTAGCTTCACCATCTTCACAGGAGATATCGTCAGCCATGACAGAGACGATCAGCTCTCCCAAGCCTACGTGGAGTATGAGGAGAACATCACATATGCATTGTTCAAAGCAGAGATGGGAAACTCAGTAAGATGAACGTGCCATTACGGAGATGACCGTGCTGATATTGCTCCAGCCTGTTTACCCAACGCTAGGAAATCATGACAGCTACCCGCAAGCATATAACACACCAAACAGCTTCACTGGTGGTAATGGATCTGCAAATGCATTCAGCTGGAACTATAACGTAAGCTACCTCGAACAACGTGTAGAAGTGAATATGTCAATAACTGAAACAGCTGGTGTCTTCACTCTGGCGACAAGATGGATGGATCAACGCAACTGAAGCCGGATATGCTAGCACCCACTACGGGGCCTACGCTCATACCACAGCGCAAGGCCTCCGCATCATTTCCCTCAACACGGATTTCTGGTACACAGCTAATGTGTTCAATTTCTTCAACTTCACGAACCCAGATCAGTCAGGTATCTTGTCCTTCGTAATCTCAGAGCTGCAGGCGTGCGAGAAAGCAGGTCAAAGAGCCTGGATCATCGGCCACGTCCTGAGCGGCTACGACGGCACCAACGCGCTACCTAACCCTAGTGCATTGTTCTATTCGATTGTGCGTCGCTTTTCACCGGCCACCATTGCTGGTGTCTTCTTTGTAAGCAGACGAGCTATCAATGTCAGTGTCATCCACTGATTTTGTTGGATATCCAGGGCCACACACATAGAGACCAGCTTCAGATCTTCTACGACTATGCCGCTTCCAGTTTGTCCAGCAGCAATCCCTCCACTGCCTGCAAGAACTCCACATCGATGCTTCGCAACACGACCGCGGTCGATTACAAAAAGCCATTGGCCATGGGATACATCGGCCCCTCGGTAACCCCTCTGAATGGCCTCAATGCAGGCTGGCAGCTCTACCAGGTGGATGCGAAGACCTTCGAGGTCATGGGCATTCAGACCTACTTTGCCAACATCTCCGAGGCCAACAGCTGGACGGGTCCGGTATGGAAGTTCGAATACGACGCTCGGACGGTATACGATGATGGCAGCTGGCCGAAGACGGCACCGCTGAATGCGACTTTCTGGAACGGAGTCGCGCAGCGTATGCTGAAGAACCAGACGTTGGTAGAACAGTACAACCTGTTGGAAACGAAGAGCAGCGCGGTCACGAAGAATTGCACGTCGGCGGCATGTGGACAGCAGAAGGTCTGCTATATCCGATCGGGCAGTTCGGCGCTTGGGAATCTGTGTCCGCAGAAGCAGGGCCCCAACTGAGCATCAACGGGCATTTTGCCCCATACGTTGTGGGGCAAGCAGGCCGAGACGATACTTGCAGCTTCATCACAAACCCTCTTGCAGATGATACAGCGAAAAGCACCGACATCACATCCGATGCATCCGACTAGAGTTTTTCCATCTCCGTTTCAAAGATATACCCCAGACTATCCACCCGAATCCAAATTCTAATCTCCCTTCCAGCGGGCCCACCTTTTCGTTCTTGAAGGTCGTAAGAAGGATAAGTTTCAGGGTGGAAAGGATGGAGAATCATATGGTCCGCATAGACGAGATATGCGATGCGCAAATCAGAGACTGCATGCGCGGCAAATACTGGTACACCGTTGTAGGAGGGTAAAGCGGTAAGGGGGTGCAGATCGAGGGGATAGATGCAGTTTAATCGTAAGCCTGGGAAACCAAGGAATTTCATCAATTCGCAATTCCAGATGGACCAGGATGGTCTGTCTTGATGTGATGTGGGGAGGGCGCTGCCGATACGTCGGGTTAGATGGGCAACGACGGTGATACCATTATTCGTGCGCGCACAGACGATGACTTGGACAAGTGTCGCTCTGTGGAGTCAATGTTAATCTGGACCTTTCCTCGTACTCGTACTCGTTAGTTACTCGTAGCTCTTGGCCATTCGGATCAATGGTGATACGGAGCCAGGTCCTTCGACGAGTGGGCGCCTTACCCTACCTACTGTGGCCATTTCTCAGGCATCTTTACAAGGAATGATCAAGGGTCATCGCAGAAGAGGCGAGTCAGTGCTGGAGCGCTTCTACCTTGTTACCGTATTTGTACCCTATCAAACCAGAACAAAATCCCCAGTCTCTGGAAATGCGGGTTACAGGTACCTGAGGGAGGTACTTGCATCAGCGTGGGGGGAAGGTTTCAGGTCAAGGCCGAGGCGGTGGAATAGCGCCAACGACCACCGCATGTAGCTCCCGCCCTGCCTTACCTCTTCTTCCCGTCTTCTCTCGAACTCACCATCTTAACCGTTGACGGGTCGTACCGTGGTTGATGAACTCACTCGTGTGCGTGCCGCGCACTTCAAGAAATGCTTTCGAGTTGGACTCGGAGAGTACGACAATGACAATAATACAAAGGATTCGGATCCATGCAGGAGGAGGGAGAGGAAAGATGCAGTCGAGTCAAGCAAGAGCCCGTTTCAGTGCGACGTCGGACAAAGACGTGGCACATGTCAGCACTCTTGTCACAACGACGGCGGCGGAAGATGGAGATGAAGTTGAAGATGAAGATGAAACGGATGCATCAGGGCTTCGACTAAGATGTATGGGGTAAGGTGAGGTTAGATAAGGTGAGGAAGGATGCATCGCATCACATTAACGTTAGCTTTCACATCCCTTCTGTACCTTAAGGTACCTTTCTTATATGCGCCGACCACACTGCTTCTCCATCATCTCGAAATTTCTACTTTCTTTCTACAAGGGTCACTCCACTCGCACATGTCTCGAAGCAATTGCTGAAGCGATTGCCGCAATGCAGGACAGGGACGTGGGTCGAGTCATTGTCGATTAATGCTTACTGTAAAGGACAAAGATAGGGTAGCTCTCCCGCCATGCAGTGTTTGTACCTTATCCCTGTGAACGGACCTCAAGGGTGCAAGTACATACAATGGTACTGTCAGGTACCGGATGCTTCTACGCTGAAGAAACAGTGACCTTGCCTCTCCTTCTGAATGACAATCTTCGTGCATCATCACCATTGCTACTGCCATTGCTGCTACTGCAGCTGCTACTGCATATGTCGCTGCTCATCAGAGCTCCAATTGCGCCTTGACCAACCTGATGTTGCACCCAGAAAGCATGTGAGAGAGAGGCAACTTGATACTTGCCGTCACTGAATCATGTCAATCATAACACTTGCACTTCACCTTCTTCAACTTCACTTCTGCGCGCTTTAAGGTTAGTGAGTGTGGATGTATCTGTTGCAGCGTGCGTTCTAACCTTTGAGCTGGAAGCTCTGTGCACCAGCCCTATCGGTTGCGAACAAGTCAACACCCACATTCGTTTCCTGTCCGTAACCTTTCGAGCTCACTCCTTCACCTCTTGACCTACAACCTTGCCCGCTTAGCATGAGCTCTTAAGACACTCTCTAAAGTTCCCATACATCTTCAAAGACCTGATTGGTGTCATTGTATCGATATCATCGAAGATCATCCACTTCCCTCACTTCACTCACATCACTCGCCGACCTCTCCCCAATTCACGCATAACCTCACCCAATCCACGTATGACCTACACGCAACATGTCCGGACGAAGCGCCTACGTACGAGCCAAGAAGACGCAGCTGGCTGAGAAGAAGAGCATCAGAGGACGCCACGACCTCCAAGAGCAAGATGAAGACGACATCATCTCGGCCTTGTCGGTCCTGCCCCCGGTCGCTCCAAGTCCAACAACCTTCCATCCGAATGTCTCGGCTGCTCTTCAGGCAACATATGGCCCTTACCGCCGCCAATCCATCTCTTCCGGGAGAAGCTGCCATCACCATCACCACCACCATGTTCGCCGTCCCCGCGTACCGGTCATCGAGACATCTGCAATTGAGAAGAGCGACTTCCGCACTCATTTGGATGGGATGAGCGCGACTCTCCGTGGCAAGCTGGGCAGATTTCTCAACGCAAAGACCGAAGATACCTCTGCTGGAGACGCTCAACGACCGGACACGGCGTATGGGAGCTCGAGTTCGGAGTCTCGCGCGCAGAACTTTGGCTTCCCTCCAAGCACTTCTCAGTCGATTTCTTCCGGTAAGTCGCCCGCCAACGAAGTCGGACCAAGCTTCACCTCTGCCCCCCATGTGCCAGCCCATCCGCAGTCAAAAGCGTTGGTCAGTCGTGTTCGGAAATTCGAATCGCATATGCCCCAAGGAAGGGCGCCAGAGCAAGGATATCAGGCAAGCCGCGTAGGACCACCTGTTACGGGCTTTTGCCACGGAACGCACACTGACCGATAAACAGGACACGGAAATGTGGTTCGAAGACGGAGATGTGCTTGTGTACCTTTTCACGAGTGGGGGCAAGGTCAAACCCGCACCTTCCATGCGTTTGAGTTCGAGAATGATTGAAGACTCGGGCTCAAAGGAGTTCATCAGGCAACTTCGGAGCGGACATGTTCCCGCAGGATTCCCGCAGTTCGTGCCACACAACTCTGCGTCGTCGCTTCGGATGACCACCCCTGACGAGACGATGATGGGCTATGAGACGTCCAAACACTCTCAAGGAATGGCCACCGACCCGGATAGTCCGACTAATCATGTACGCCCGCTGAAGGTGAGAAAGAAGCCATCTGTTCAAGGATCGATGAAGGGCATTCAGTATGAGCTGTACATCCCGTGGCCAGGTGTAGATTCTGGAATGGATCAGTTGCTCTGGCACTTGACGACTCGGAACTTCTTTGCCATGCTGCTCGACAGAGACTCTGTCTGGGGTCAGACCTTCTTCCAGACCTACCATCTCGTTTTTGAGCGAATCGTCAAGTTCCCCGATTACCTGCCCAGGAACATCGATCGGGGTGAGTGGATCGCCAATTACATCGCGCGCAAGAACTTCGACGATGTTCGCAACAACCCATCATTTGCCGCGGGTCTACTAGCATTCAGTGAGATGATCAGATGGAGAGAGGGCTACATCGAAGGATTCGTTCACTGCTCGGGAATGTTGAAACTGGGCCTGCAGAACATCCCCGAATATCGCAACGTCTCCGCCGTTTCGAGAATCTATATCGATACGGCGAGCAAGGAGATTCTCAAACGGGTGCACCGCGCGCAGATCTGGCTCGCCGAGTTCGACATATCGGAGATGTGGCCCATCACTTCGGCACCGGCACCGGCGGCGAAAGGTGCGTTCGAACGCTTCGGCAAGTGGCTCCGCAGGTTTTACGAGATCGAGTATTGCCGTTGGCCACCTACAAACGAGCATACCTGGCTCAACCGCGACATCATCAAACGACTCAATACCGACTTTCATATGATCTATGATTTCTTTGTCGACCGAGATGTCTTCTTCGCCGCGTCCCGTGGACCGGCGTCTTCGCGGTCGCACATCATGCAGTCCAAGTCCGGCAAGTTCTTTCGCGCAGACACTTCCGATCTTCCCATCACCGATATCCTCGTTGGCTTCGACAATCGACACAAGTTCCCCCATATCCCACACCCGTACCCTATCACACCGCCCTCATTCCCCACCCACACCACCAGTGGCAGCACGAAGTCATCCTTCTTTGGGCCCAGGTCGAAAAAGCCCCTGACCGCTGCCGAGAACTACGACATTGCGCGCGCGAAAGCTCTAAGCTACACCCAAGCCTCGAACCTATACACCTTGCGCAACCGTTACAAAGGTACGGCCGAGGGTATCGTGAAGAAGATTCTCGACTTCGAAGAGTCGGACGGTGTAATGGCGAAAGACCCGTTTGATGCGCGCCGCGGACGGTGGATCCTCATTTATGGTGTGTTGCAGATCTTGGCCACGGTCGGGGTTGATGCACCGAACGCAAGATGGAAAGATGGCGTGTCATATCATTTGAGTCCGCCGATGGCGGGTATCGTACCGTGGGCAGCAGACGATTGGCCGGCAGAACCGGGCGCGGCACATGAATTGAGCCATTGCTGGACAGTGCCTGCGACATGGGATCCCTCGTGGTCTGGGTCCACTTTCGCATCAGATCCAAGGCTACTGATCCCTGGAAGGCAACACGTCAATAGTCCAACGAATGCAAGTGACAGCGCCCGGGAGGACCGGGTCAAAGGGTATAAAAGTAAGAGGAGTACGGGAAGTGGACGTGCGAGTTCTGGAAACCGTCTCAATGAGCATCAAAGCAACTCAAGCACGCAGATGTCGGGGAACGGTCTCGGTAATAGTGGGCCAGCGATACCATGGAAAACTCACTTGGTCTCAAATCCAACGGACGGTAAAACGTGGATTGATGAAGATGAAGTGACGAAATACGCACCAGAGCGATCAACGGGTCTGGATCCTGTTGATCGAAGGCGACGAGCGGAAGAGTGGCTGGTGAACGACGCCAATGGAATTGGAGTTGGATATGGCGGCGAAGGGACTGCCGACTTCGCTGGCGGTAGTTATCCTGACGGATCAAATTTCGGCACGACGTATGTGCGAGGTGGCAACAGTGGGCATGAGACGGTGGTCGTAGGCGTCGGTGTCGCCGACGACCATCCTCCCAGCTCCAGGCTCTCCCTGGCGGCGAGGAGACGCAGATTGCAGGTACACGGTTTCAGCACCTTTGGCGGTCCACAGGGCTGGTGAAGGAACTTTGCAAGCTTCTCGGCGCCCCACTACTTTCGAGCACTGGATTACAGCACTATTGGTCGGAGATTTCGCCTTGATGATACCATGTCTGCAGGATCCTGTTTGAATTGGAGTTGAATTTCCAGTTATGCCAGATACGCTGGCTTTCTCACTATGAGCGATTCGCAAGTTCACTGTACATGTGGACCTTCAGCACAGTCTGTGATCACCGGTACTGTACGCGACACCTCTGTGAATATGGACACCAAACACGACTAGTACAACGATAGCAACGTTAGGGCCGCAATTACTCTGAGGTGTGTGATGATAGATGATTTGGCCTCGGACTCTTATTCTGGCCATGGTCTTGAGAGTCATATTTTGGACGGACAGAGAACGTACTGATAATAGTGCAAGATCTCACATTTTGACCTACCACAATCTAGCGATCAGCGTCATCACAATCACAAGATAGTCAATTCATTTGGGACAGATGTGTAGGATACTATCTGCGATAACATAGTCTTTTCTCACTTTTGTGTTTTTTCAAAGGAGATGTGCTTGGGTTAGCGATAGGATTGGATAGTCAAATCGGCAGGTTTTCAAGGAAGGGACACGGTGCGCAACCCAGGGTAGGTTCTCTCATGATATCCGGCAATCGAGGGATCAAAGCTTCATTGTTAGCTATGGTCAGCGTTGGTTTGGTCTATTGCTCTGGAAGGCCCCTAATGCACCACTTTGCGGGTTGTTTGCACATGTATGCACATGTATGCTGAGGAAGCGTCAGATAGCAAGGACATGCATTTAAATTCAGTTTCACAGGGCTATGATGTGAGGACAACACATAAAATGTCCGGTATATGGTTGATGGAGAGACAGCAAAGGTCATTGCAGGTAAGGTACAATACCTCAAGTCGGAACAGCACGCGCTATCACATGTCACCACGAGCTCTGCCCCCACCACACGCGTCAAGTTGACACCTAACCCCACGTGAACGTGGGGTGTTTTACTATAAACCTTTCACGCCTCATCCCTCACCCAATAATCCACAACACAAACCCACCATCAATGTCTCAATCCAACTCCCTACCCTCCACACCCTCCTCCTCCGCCTCCTCCCCTGTCTCCCTCTCGCCCCCACCACCAACAACAGCCCACCCGCCCTCCGACCCTCCGCCCGCAACCTCACCCTCGCCCTCACCCCCACCCCATCCCCCGCAACCAACCCACCCACACCCACTACTCTACCAACGCGCACCCCACCGCCCCGCA
>JAABUJ010002054.1_pt1 | contig 26423 bp, 10 predicted proteins | sample 5559131 | NCBI WGS metagenome assembly JAABUJ01 (sample SAMN10711875, study PRJNA513366) | rock metagenome | isolation source: Antarctica rocks | place: Antarctica: Victoria Land, Mt New Zealand nord | collected 2016-01-07
ATATATAGTCTTAGTAAGCATGTGTATGTGCTTAGTAAGCACATACACATGCTTACTAATGTGTGTTTCTAACATGCACCTTTGCAAAAAGTCATGATTTTCATAACTTATTTAGTAATATATCTTGTGACTGTGTAATTTATCCCTATATGACTAGTTAAGATGTAATTTATTATAACTAATATATCAATAAGCTTTCACATTTTTGAGCTTTAGCCCTAACCTTACTCATAATGACTAGCTTAAAGTTCTTAAATTTAATCTATATAAATATAAGTAAAGTTAATTCATACATAAATTCAACCTGACCTGACCTGAACTCTAGTGCAAGTTTAGATCAAATGCACTTTTTTTTGACCTGACCTGACTTTATACTCAGTCTAAATGTAATTAAGACAAAAAAAGACAGAGTCTCATTAATTACATTTTAGTGACAAAAATTAGATTAAAAATCATAAAGAAATCTAACATTATGAAAAAAGATTAAGTTTAAATTAAATCTGATTAAATCTCTGTCAATGTACTGTTAAACACTGTAGCAGAGATTAATATGATGTCTTAATGATATGTTATTATTCATTAATTAACACAAATTGATGCAGAACTTTTAAGATCAGAGCTTTTAAGAAAACAATATGTTTATTGCTATAATATATAGTTAATGAAGCATAAACTCATTAACAGTTAAGAATAAGAGCAAACTGAAGAGCAATTATTTTATATTTTAAATAAAAATGAATTTAAACTTATCTTTGACCTCTTAAATCTGAAACAGCAAGACATTCATATTAATTGTGACTTATATATATAACATTATAAGATAAAATAAATGTCTCTGATTATTAATGAATCTAAAATATTTATCAACAACATTCAAAATTAACTTACTGTTTACACATTGTTGATGATGTCTGAGACAGACTCATCAACAACTACTATACATGTTGTTGACAATATATCAGTACTATTTTAACAATACAATAAATATGTAGATATGTTCTCTGAAGAGAATGTTAACAAGTTATTATCTCATTAAGATCATGATCATGTCATAAAGACAGAGAGACATAAATTATTTTATAATTTACTTTATAATTTGTTAAAAACAGAGCTATAAGTGTTTAAAGAATATTTAGACAACATTTTAACAAAGAAATGAATATAACATTCTGTTAACTCTGCAGAAGCATCAGTTCTGTTTGTCTTAAAAAATGAAGAGAACTTACATTTATATTTTAATTACAAAGATCTTAATAAAATTACTGTCAAGAATTGTCACTCTTTGCTGCTGATTAGCAAGACACTTAATTATTTAAGTGAAGTTAAGATATTTATCAAACTAAATCTTAAGAATGCTTATCACTGCATTAGAATCAAGAAAGACAATAAGTGAAAGACTGCATTTTATACATATTACAGTCATTTTAAGTACATAATCATGTCATTTAAATTAATTAATGTCTCAGCAACTTTTTAAGTCTATATTAACTAAGCATTAACTGAGCTAATTAATGTCTTTTATGTAATATATTTAAATGATATTCTGATCTATTTCAGTTCTTTAAAAGAACATTAAAGTCATGTAAAACAAATTCTGAAGTGACTTTAACAGTTTAAATTGTATGCAAATCTAAAGAAGTGTGCTTTTTATACTATATAAATAAAATTTCTTAAGTTTATTATCTTCACTATTGATATTTTAATGAATCAACAATGAGTTAAAATCATAAAGAAATGATTAATATTTAGAAGCTACTGTGAAATATAAATATTTCTAGAGTTTGCAAACTTTTATCATCACTTTATATAGAGATATTCTAAGATCACTGCTTCTTTAACTGATCTATTAAAAGACAGCAAGAACAGCAAGAAGATAGATGTCTTTAAGTGATTATAAATGACAATATAAGCATTTTGCAAACTTTACAATGTCTTTATATAAATATCTATTCTGACACACTTTAACTCAAAGCTAAGAGCTTAAATTGAAACTAATATCTTAATAGTTAAGCTTGTTAGATATATAACTCATGATAGCTATACTATTAGTGTAATGTCACCTTTTAACAGATTATGAGCTCAGATTAGTGCAGTGATGTAATTTCTTATCTAAAACCTCAAAGAGATATACATTTAGGTTATCTTGCTGGTGATTTAAGTTCATGATGAGAAAGTAAGCTTAAAGATTATAAGTTTGAATTGCTGTCTATACATACTCTTTATATCTGTGAGCTGATTGTGAGTCAATTGTGAGTTAGAAAGAGTGTTAAATATATAACTCATGATAGCTATACTATTAGTGTAATGTCATCTTTTAACAAAGCTAATAAATATTTATTTACAGTTTTAAATGAATACTCAATGACATTTTGTTTTTTTTTGATTAAGAAAGTTAAACTTAATCAAAACACACTATGAAACTTATAATTAAGAATTGTTGACAATCATAAAGGCATTTAAACACTGATGACACTATCTTAAGAATAGTCATTATCTTATTGAGGTATTCATGAATCACAATAATTTATGAGAATTTATAAATGTAAAATCATTAAATAAAAGACAAGCACACTGAGTTATGAGACTAACTGCTTATGATTTTATAATTATACATCAATTAAAGAAAACAAATCTCATTAATGCACTGTTGAGATGTTCTGACTACAAAGTCAAGAAAAACATAAATAGATTGCTGTTAACATTGCAATGAAAGCTGATTACATTATTTTAAGAATTAAAATTAAGCATTATTACTTTAATTAGTCAGATCAACACTTAAAGTTTAGATCTGTAAATTATGCTGATCATTTTATTAAAAGAATATTGATTAAGCACTTAGACTGAAGATCATGACTGTTAAGAACAAATTAATAAAAGATTTAAAGAATCTTTATTTGAGAATGAATTAAAAAATGATGACTATATATTTAATTTATCTATACACAACATAGCAGAAGAGCTGCTTAACTTTGTTGCTGAAATTACTGATTGTAAACAGTTTATTTTATGTATATTAATTCAGAAAGTGACTGACAGTGAAATAATACATAATAAAAAATAATTATTCTTTTTTAAATTTATTCATTTCTTGCAGAACACTGATGTTCTAACAGTAAAGATGTAACAAGACTTAAAATTACAGAGTAACTGCAGTTATTAAGATATTGATGACAGTTTATGAATGTTTAATTTCATTGAATTACTTCATTACAAAAGTAAAATATATATATTATTTGATGAAGCTGTTAAGAATGAATTTATGAAGCTGTATTATGATGATGTTTTAGCAAAACATTATAAAATAAACAAAACAATTAATTTGCTGTTCAGAAAGTATTATTGAGTCAATATAATAAATAATGTTTAAGAATATGTTGCTTTATGTACTGTATATTTAAGAGTTTAAGTATTAAGACATTATTTATATAATAAATTACAGTTATTGTCACTATCTATTTAATTATAAAAGAAAATAACAATAAACATAATCACTGACTTGCTGTCTAGCAGATAAGAAGCTAATGTTTATGACTTTATACTGATAATTATGAATTATCTTACAAAGATGACTTGATATATTTCTGTTATTAAAAAACTCACTGTGATCAAGTTAGCTGACATATATATTAAACAGATCATATATCACTATGAAGAACTCAGAAATATTGTCTTAGACTGAGAATCAATTTTTATCAATATATATTGATTTAAATTCTGTTGTCAACTTTAAATAAAGCAAAGACTAAGCACTGTCTTTTATTCATAAATTGATGATTAAATTAAAAGACAAAATCAAATTCTAAAATATTATTTACATTGTTATTGTTGTGAAAAACAAGATAATTAAATATTCTTTCTGTTAATGACAGAGTTTGTATATGCAAATAGAAAATATACAACAATTAATTAAACACTGTTTAAGACATTAATGAGCTATCATTTAAGAATTGCTTAACACATTAAGAACAATGTTTATAAAGAAGAGATGTTAGCAGCAAAAGATTGAGCACAGTAAATGAAGAAAATTCATGTTACAATAATAAAGCAATAATAAGCTGCTGTAAAAGCATAAGTTAAGTATTTTGACAAAAATTATGTTTAAAAAAGCTACAACATTGATGATCTGATGCTATTGTTCATTAAGAACTTAAAGTAACACAGATTAAGCAAGAAACTGTTGTATAAATTCATTAAATCTTTTTAAATTATCAATCTTATTAACAAATAAACATATCAACTGACTCTACCTGTTCACTACAGAATTTATAATGTATTTTATGTCTCATATTTAAAGTTTTATAAATGTCATTTAAACAATAATTCTTTGTCAGAACTGTCTCTTCTGAATCTCATAAATGATGAGAAAGAATACAAGATTGAAGAGATCTTAAATAAAAAATAAAGAAAAGAACAGTTACAATATGAAGTTAAGTAAATAAAGTATTTAATAGAATATAATGAGTGACTTTAAGTAAAGAATATAAAGAATGCAGAAGCATTATGATAAGAATACAATGCAAGAATAGAGAGAAAGTGCAAGCATAAATGAGATTTAAGAAATTAAAAACTTCTATTAAAAATATTCTACATAGTATTATCTAAAAGAAGCAAAGTCAAAACACAATTAACACATCAGCAAAATATTATTAAATCACTCTGTCATCTTTATATCTGCATCACTATCAGAAGCAGAAGACAAGAACAGCAACTACTTATTAATGTTATGATTGCTGTTGAAGTAATTAAGTTACAACATTGAGTCATAAAAGCTTTTTAAGATGTTGTCATTTAACTGAAAAGAAAGAAGCTCATATTTGAAGTAAAGTAAGCAACATAATGATAACAGTAAAGTGTAAGAGAATTAAGAAAATAAATTATAAAGCAAAAAATATTTAACATAAATATCTACACTGCAGTGACTGCTTACTGCTTTTAAATTATGAGTAATAACAGATTGTAAATCTCTGCAGATTTATAATGATCATTATGATGTTTTACAACATAAGTAATGTAGACAGTAACATACTTAATAAATAATATCTGTATATGATTAAGATGACACTGAAGTCAAGACTGACAGACATTATTAACTGTTATGATGACAATATAATTAATAAATACATACAAGTTATTAATTCAACAGTTAAAGAATGCAAAGATCTATTATCATTAATACATTATAAGATGACAAGAAACTTTCTATTAAATTAAATTACACAGCTTTTAAAGCATCTTGCAATAATTGCAATTCTAATTCTCAACAATGTTGCACTGATTGATGTTGTTGCTGATATGCTTGAAACAACAAAGATAACAGAGAGAATTTAACTTATTATTAATGTAATGATTACAATGTGACATCAAGATGATGTCAGTGTGAGTAAATAAGAAAGTAAAGAAATCATTAAGAATATAATGTTATAAAGCAGCAACATTTTTAGAGGCTGAGGTAAAAACAGAATTAAGATGCAATGTGTATAACAACATTATTGTAAAAGAAAGATGTTGTGTATAACACAGAGCAGAGAGATGTTCATTAATTATAATCTCAGACTCAGCACTTTTCTGAGTGACAAGTTTCTTGTAGATTGATTATATCTTAAAAATAATGTTTTATAATGTTAATGATGCAGCAACAATCACTGAGCAAGCATTTTCAATTAAATTCATCAACAATAGCTCATTTACAGCTTGAGAAAGTGAGAATAGAGTGCAAAAAGACAGCATTTTGTTGTTAAAAAGATTAAGTAAATATAACTGTATCTATATACAGCAGTAAAGTCTTTGCTGCTGTCTCTTCTGCACAACAATACTATTTAGAGTATGCATCTCATTGTTGTTGTGTAGATGTTTTATTAACAGATTTATCTTAAGACACTTATATTTCTTATATACAATATTTATCTTTATCTTATTCTGTTTCTACATTCTATTTCAACAAAGTAAGTGTGTCAACAATGTTATTTACAGTATCTATTGCATTCTTAACTAACTTAGCTCTTGTGAGCTTGATCTTCAGAATTAACTTTGATGAGTTTGTTAATTTATTAATATTTAAGATAATGTTGATGAACAGTATCTGATAATAAGAGTAATAAGAATTTAAAGATTTCTTATTGTATTTCTTCATACTTGTATAAGCACATCTCTTAGACTGCAACATTATTAGAACATATTGATGTCTTAAATGCTATATATATAAGAATCATTAACAATCTCACTGAATTCTTAATGAGAGATACAGCAAAGAAAACATTTCTTTTATCTTTCTTAATGATTATAATGTTGCTGTTGTTACACTGTCATTATTGTGTCATTTACAGAGTGTTACAAGAGAGAAATGTCATTCAAAGACACAAAGTTGCTATGACTTTGATATATTAAGATGTTGAAGATAGAATAAATGCAAGTTATATGTGAAAAAGAGTTTCTTATATATTGTGATTAAACAAAGAGATCACTGATCTAATTAATTCAAAAATAAAGAAAAGTTAATTTTACTTACATTTTGTGTATTATTCATCATTAAACAAAGCTGAATCATCATCTATTCAAATGCAGTAAACTTAAAGTATTATGTAAGATCATTAGTCTAGCTAAGATAGACAACAAGTGAAATACATAAGAATGTTAAGTAAATCATTACTTACATCTTGCTGATCTGATTTCACAGAATCATAATGTATCTATAATGTTGATGATACATCAATGTGCTGAAGAATCAGCACATAGAAGAAAAGACAATTGTTATAATATCATTATGTATTTATATCAAATTATAGCTGAATTTTTCATGCAATAATTGATAAGCAAAGTACTATATAGACAGTCTTTACATACAAATCTTTTAAGTTTCTTAGTTGTTAATCTTTATCAATATAAAATCTTAACATCAGAACTTTATTAAATAGCTGTCATAATATAGTGTCTCACATTGTTACATATCTTACTCATCAGTCTCTTATAGATAAGAGGCTCATAAGTTCACAATGTAACAGTAATGTTGACTTAAACTTCATTGAAATTTATAAAGAATGTATAAAGTGAAGTTTTTGATCAAGATGATCTCAAGATAATGATAAAAGAATTAAACAAAATAAGATTTGCATTTTATTATGCACTCAGAATGTTATAAATTGTGATTGCTGTTGATTTAATTTTTTAATAATAGTAAAGAAAATTTAGCTTGTTAACATTGACAACTTCATAGTATAAATAAAGATAAATACATTTTTTATAAATCTTACTTAATGACTCAAAGACTTCAACATTCAGTGACTATAGCAAATGTATTAAATATAAAGAAAGATATAAAGTTATAATATTGTGATCACAGCAGTACTGAATAAAATTATTAAAGATATAACTTTTATATTTATTTAATATTAATAATTGATGAGTGTCTTAAGTCTGAGTTTTAATGTGTAAATTAAAGATCTTAAGTCACTAAAGTTCTATTACATTCATAATTTAATCATTATCATTGTTAAGAAGCAGTGTTCTAGCTGCTTCTATGAAGTGAAGTAAAACTAGTATTAAAGACTGAGTGAAGACTCTATTTACATTAATTGTAGTCAACATTCTTTTTACTTCTTCTGTAACTTTCTTAATCAAGATGTGCTCATAAACAACACAGTTTAGAGATTTCACTAGACAGTATAATATAGCATAAGTATTTACTTTTTTTCAATAGATTATGAGCTCAGATTAGCAAGAAGCTTCTTAGAGAAAGTGTATACTTTTAATGTAATGATAGTTAAGTATGTTGATTTTTAAGATTCATAAAAGATTTATAATAAATTCAGCTTTAGCAGAATCAGCACACTGATGATAGCTGTGTATATTGACTATTAAGATTCATAGTCAATTTAGCTTTAACAGTATCACTGATTATTGAGATTTATGATAAATCTGACTTCAGCAAAAATCAGCATTTATAGTTATTCAAAGAGTATTGTTCTTTAACAGCTTAATATAAGTCATTGAGATGAATAAGCACTATTATTTTATAAAATAAAAGACATAAAAGCTTTCTATTTGTTTTACTTATATTATCTTCAATGTATATATCATTATTTTACTTTATTCACTTCTTATACTACATGTCAACTATCATCATCATGAACTTCAACAACTTCTTTATAAAGCAACAACTCATCTCAATTCTCATTTACAAGAACTGCAATCAATGATTCATTCTTATAAAAAGATAATTGATAAAAGAAAATCTATAAAATGTTGTTAAAATCTTAATATTTAACACATTAATCAGTAAATTCTTAGATTCATTTCTTCTTAGCAGTCTTGACTTTAGAAATCAGAAAATTGATATAAAGATTTTATATTAATTTATTATCTGCATAAACATAGATAATCAAGAATATCTGATGAATAAAATTAATATAAAGAATATTTAAAATACATTAAAGTTCAAGTATAAAAAGAAGCTGCAGATGACTGAGAAACAATATTTGATGAAGTTTGTTGAATACAAAATGTTAAAGAATATATTCATTAAAGAAGTATAAATTTATTTAAATAAACTCAGCAAAAAAATCACTACAACTTAGTCTGACATAATTAAATTATTTAAATCAAAACAATGATTTTAAACACTGCTTTAAGCACTATCAGTTAAATATGTTGTGATCTGTAATGTCATTAATGCTTAAAATAATTTAGACATTAAGAAAGATTTATAAAAGCTTTAAAAAAAGAGATATAGCTTAAAATTAACAAGACTGTCATTGTTTTGTGAATAGATAAATAGAAAGAAGATTAACATTTAATGAATTAAAATTGCAGTTTATTAAATCATTATACAGTTAATATTAAGCAACATTATTGTAAATTATTCAGCTTAAATAGTAATTATTCTTTTTACTGCTTTATTAAATGCTTTCTTTGCAACAAGTCTCACTTCATTAAAGATTGCAAATTTCTTTTTAATGTTAAGCAAAATACTTAAAAGAAAACAAGCAAATCAACTGTAGTTAAGCTGTACAGATTGACTGCAGTTAAGTTGTATTAAAAGTTAATTTATAAAGAAAAAGAAAAGAAATACAGAATCTTTGATGCAGAAATTAATAATAATAATGATAATGACTTCTTCTCTGAATCTAAAGAGAAAAAGAAAGTTAATGATGAAATTACTGCTCTATTTAAGAAGACTATCAGTAAAATGCTTAAATTTAAATGAGTTGTAGATTTTAAATTCTTCTCATACATAACTGATTAACTTTAATTCTTCAGTGACTTTCTTATATGAATGAGACATCAGCAAATTAAAGTTAAAAAGAGACATTTATACTCTCATTATTGTGAAGTAATCATTATGCAAGTCAAATCAGAAAATTCTGTAAGACTGAGTTTAACATTTTATATATTTAAACTTAAAGCCAATCTTTTATCAGAAAAGTAAATGTGCAAAATAAGACTGCATAAAAGCTTTAATTAATATTGTCTTTAAATGTATAATAAGTACAGCAAAACTATAATAAAAGTATTAGAGCAAGACAGAGTCTATATAATTAAATATATTGCAAAAAGTCTTAATAAATTTGTTTTAATATCTGTAGTGCACCATTACATTCAAAGATCATCTTCTCTATTACTGCTTTAAATACAAGCTTATATATTCAAATTTATAAGCATAATCTTATGATCAACTTCTTAGACATTGACACTGCATCATTGAATGAAAAGATTAAGATTTATAGACTTTGACATTGATAATTTGCTTATCTTGATTTTGCAAAGTTGTGTAATCTTTACAAGATGATAACTCTTAAAAAGTCAATTCTTATTATTGAGAACAACAAGAACATGTATAAAATTTATGTTCTAATTAAGTTCATTAATAAGTAAGATTACACTGTAAATAAAAGAAAGATTAACATTCTCATTCTTATCTTCATTGATATATACAGCTCATTATTCTTATCATTTAATAAATATCAGTACTTTTTGAAGATAGTAGATAATCATTCTTAAAAGATGTGAATGATATTACTGAAGCAACATAATGAAATCTTATAGACACTGTAAAAATGATAATTAAAGACTGAACTTCAGACTGATGCAAAGATTCTTGTTGTATAAAGTGACAATAAAATGAAATTAAAGTTCACTTTAAATGACTGATGCAAGTCTCTTAACATTACATTATAATACATGATGCTCTACATGTCAATTCAGAATGACATTGTCAAAAGAGTCATTCAAATTACTGAGAACTCAGTATACATTATGATTAAAGAAATACAATTATTAATAAAGTTCTAAGTACAGACAGCACAGACAGATATTTATCTTTATAATTGAATAGTAACTGATTTCTTTATTAATGATAAATAGATAACTCTTAAGAAAGCTTTCACTGATGTAAAGTTATTCATTAATTACATTCATATATAAGAATATAAGTGCTACAGCTACATTGATCTTAAGTTATTATCTGAAGATAGACACAACAAATTCATAAATTAAGAATAAGTAAGAGTCTTTATGAGTCATATTGAGAAAATCACAAAGCAGTATTAGCTTTAAGCTTTAGATCTTAAGCACATTATTAAGAATTACACTGTAAAGTTTGCTGAAAATAAGAAAAAAGATACTGTTAATTTTAAACTGTAACAATAGACATTAAATGTTTTTCTGAACAGAAGATTCATTGAATGTTTATAAAAGAAATTAATTATTATGAAGATTACAGCTTTAGATCAGACATCTATAACTTAGAACAGTAAGATGCAATCTGACTTGATTACAGTTAAAATCAATAAGTTTTAAGATAAACAATATGAGATTAAGTTGACTGCAGTTAATCTAGATAAGTCATTAAATAAGAAGATCAACACTGATTAAGTTAAAATAATGATACTTAAAGAAGTCAGAATCTTTCTGTATGTTGAGATCTCAAAATGAAAGAGAGACAACAATGACAATGATTAAGATATGAATAAGCTCTTAATTAAAATATTAAGAATTATATTAATACTTATATTGAAAGAAAGTAGATACTTATGCTATACTATGCTGTCTAGTGAAATCTCTAAACTGTGTTGTTTATGAGCATGTCTTGATTGAGAGAGTTACAGAAGAAGTAAAAAGAATGTTAACTACAGTTAATATAAATAGAGTCTTTATTCAGTCTTTGATATTAATTCTATTTTGCTTTATAGAAGTAGTTAAAACATTGTTTCTCAACACTTTCACTTAATAAGACTGCATCTATTGACTCTTACTGATGACAAACATCAAATAACTAAATGCATCATTAAAAGTTCAATAAATCATTTAAAAGTTTAACTAATCATTAACAGTAAATTTTATAAGTTTAATAAATTGTTTAAAGATTCATTTAAATAGAGACTTAATAAATCTGTTGATAATTATCTTTTAACTGAGCACAAAGTTTATCTGAATCTGATTGCACTTATGCAGATTATAAATGTTGTAATAAAAGATATTAATGTATTTTAATTATTTATGTACATATATATTCTTAATTAAGATCAAAACAGCTTGATTGTCTTCTTTAAGTTAAATAAGTGAAGATACTTAATGAACTTTATTCTTTTAAATGTTTATACAGTGTAAATTGACTTCAAGATATTTACTTATATTTATATCTCTTAACATTTATTCAAGTCAGATCTCAGTCTTTGTGCATGTTGACATAATTATGTACTTAATCTCAGTATTTAAAATGTTGATGAACTTTTACTTTTAACTTATTTACAACATTAATTCATCTTTAAACATATAAACATACTTTAAAATTAATTTCTGATTTTGCTTATCTGAAGCATAGTTGAAGTCAGAGTATTTAAGTATTATTTAACTTTTATTAAGACTGTATATAATGCTGAGATTGATGATTAATTTTATGTACTGCAGTAATTTCTTAAGTATGTATTCATAATACTTTGCAGAATCACTGAGATATTGACTTAATCAATTTAATATGAAGATGATGTTTAATTAAGTATGAATTGCTGTATACATTAAACTTTTAATTGTCTGTTAATACTGTCTTTAATTTATTCTTTAATCAATTAAATTAATAAAATAAAGAACTCATATTTATTAAATGAAATGCTGATGACTCTATGCTTGTCAGATTGCATATAAAGTGTGAATTCATGAGTCTCTTATCTATAAGAGACTGATGAGTAAGGTATGTGACAATGTGAGACACTATGTTACAACAGCTATTCAATGAAGTTTCAATGTTAAAGTCTTGTATTGATGAAGATTAACAACTAAGAAACTTAAAAGATTTATATGTAAAGACTGTCTATATAGTATTTTGCTTATCAATCATTGCATAAGAAATTCAACTATAATTCAGTATAAGCATATAATGATATTATAACAATTGTCTTTTCTTCTATATGCTGATTCTTCAGTACATTGATGTATCATCAACATTATAGATATGTTATGATTGCATGAAATCAAGTCAGAAAGATGTAAACAATGATTTACTTAACTTCTTACATATTTTGCTTGTTGTCTATCTTAGCTAGACTAATGATCTTGTGCAATACTTTAAGTTTGTTACATTCAGATAGATGATGATTCAGCTTTATTTAATGATGAATAATACACAAAACATAAGCAAAATCAACTTTTCTTTGTTTTCAAATTGATTAGATTGATGATCTCTTTATTTAATCACAATATATAAAAAACTCTTTCTCACACACAATTCACATTCATTTCATCTTCAACATCTTAATAGATCAAAGTCATAGCAACTTTATGTCTTTAAACAGTGTTTTTCTCTCATAACATCTGATAAACAGCACAATAGCAACAATGTAACAACAGTAACATCATAATCATCAAGAAAAATAAGAGAGATGTTCTTTTTATTATATTTCTCATTAAGAATTCAGCAGAATTGTTAGTGATTTCTGTACATATAGCATTTAAGACATCAACACATTCTAACAATGTTGCAGTCTAAGAAATGCACTCATATAAGTATAAAGAAATGCAACAATAAATCTTTAAGTTTCTGTTGCTCTCATCATCAGACACTGTTCATCAACACAGTCTTAAACATTAATAAATTAATAAACTCATCAAAATCAATTCTGAAGATTAAGTCTGCAAGAGCTAAGTCAGTAAAGAATGCAACAGATACTGTAAATAACATCATTGATATACTTACTTCACTGAAACAAAATGCAGAAACAGAACAAGACAAAGATAAATATTATGTATAAGAAATATAAGCATCTTAAGACAAATCTGTCAACAAAATATCTGTACAACAATGATAAGATGCACATTCTGAATAGCATTGTGATGCAGAAAAGACAGCAGCAGAGATTCTGCTGCTGTATATAGACATAATTGTATTTATTCAATCTTTTTAATGATGAAATACCATCTTTTTGCATCTCATTCTTACTTTCTCAAGTCATAGATGAGTCATTATTGACAAATTTAATTAAGAATGCTCACTTAATGACTGTTACTGTACTGTTAACATCACAGAACATCATTCTTAAAGTATAATTAGTTTGCAAGAAATTTGCTGCTCAGAAGAGTGTTAAGTCTGAGATTATAATTAATAAATATCTTTCTGCTTCACATCATATGTCACATTTTTCTTTCACAGTAACATCATTACACACATTACATCTCAATTCTATTAGGCTGAGTGCGCAGGTTGCCTATAGGTCACACAGGTCAGAGTTGAGTTCAGATATCAGGTCAGGTCAGGCTAACTTTTATTCAGCTAAGTTGAGTGCAGGTTAACCTGACTTAACTTACATAGAGTCATAGGTTTTTTGTGAGTTATATATAGTCTTAGTAAGCATGTGTATGCGCTTAGTAAGCATATATATTGGCTAAGTAAGCACATACACATGCTTACTAATGTGTGTTTCTAACATGCACCTTTGCAAAAAGTTATGATTTTCATAACTTATTCAGTAATATATCTTGCGACTGTGTAATTTATCCCTATATGACTAGTTAAGGTGTAATTTATTATGACTAATATATCAATAAGCTTTCACATTTTTGAGCTTTAGCTCTAACCTTACTCATAATAACTAGCTTAAAGTTCTCAGATTTAATCTGTGCAGATATGAGTAGAATTAATTCATGCACAAACTTAATCTGACCTGACCTGAACCCTAGTGTAAGTTTAGGTCAAGTGCACTTTTTTTCAACCTGACTCAACTTTATACTCAGTTTAAATTCTATTTTCATCTCAGCTCTTAAGAATGTCATCACTTCATAACATTATACTCTCAGCAATTTTTCTATCTTCTTATTTGCTCACACTGACATCATCTTAATGTCACATCATAATTGTTACATCAACAATAAGTTAAATTCTCTCTATTGTCTCTGCTGTTTAAAGCATATCAGTAACAACATCAGTCAATGTAACATTATTAAGAATTAAAATTACAATTATTATAAAATGCTCTGAAAGTCATGCAACTCAGTTCAACAGAAAGTTTCTTGTCATCTTGTGATGCATTAACAATAATAGATCTTTATGTTCTTTAACTGTTGAGTTAACAACTTGCATACACTTATCAATCATATCATCATTATGACAGTCAATGATGTCTATCAATCTTAACTTCAGTGTTGTCTTGATCATATACAGACATCATTTATTAAGTATGTCATCATCTATATTATTTGTATTGCAGAACATCACAGCAGTCATTGTAAGTCTGTAGAGATTTATAATCTGTTGTTGTTCATGATTTAAGAGTAGTGAGCAGTCACTGTAGTGTAAATATTTATATTAAATATCTTTTGCTTTATAATTCATTTTCTTAATTTTCTTATGCTTTGCTGTCATCATCATGTTGCTTACTTCACTTTAAGTACAGACTTTTCTCTCTTCAGTTAAGTAACAACATCTTAAAAAGCTTTCATGACTTAATGCTATAACTTAGTCACTTTAACAGCAATCATAACATCAATAAGCAGTTACTATTCTTATCTTTTGCTTCTGATAGCAATGCAAATGCAGAGATAATAAAGTGATTTAATAGCATTTTATTAATGTATTAATTGTGTTTTGACTTTGCTTCTTTTAATTAATATTATGTAAAATATTTTTAATAAAAGTTTTTAATCACTTAAATCTCATTTACACTTGCACTTTCTCTCTGTTCTTGCATCATATTCTTATTGCAACACTTTTATACTTCTTATATTTTCTATTCAAAATCACTCATTATATTCTGTTAAGTACTCTACTCACTTAACTTCATATTGTAACTGTTCTCTTCTTTGTCTCTTACTTAAGATATCTTTGATTTTGTATTCTTTCTCATCATTTATGAGGTTCAGAGAGAGCAGTTCTGACAAAGAATTATTGTTTAGACAATGTTTATAAGACTTTAAATATGAAACATAAAATACATTATGAATTCTGTAATGAGCAGGCAGAGTCAGTCAGTATGCTTATTTATTAATAAGATTAACAATTTAAAAAGATTCAATAAATTTATATAACAGTTTCTTACTTAATCTGTGTTGCTTTAAGTTCTTAATGAACAATAGCATCAGATTGTCAATGTTGTAGCTTTTTTAAACATAATTTTTGTTAAAGTACTTGACTTGCACTTTTACAGCAACTTGTCATCACTTTATCATTATAACATGAATTTTCTTCATTTACTGTGCTCAGTCTTTCACTGCTGACATCTTTTCTTCATAAACATTGTTCTCAACATGTTGAGCAATTCTTAAATGATAGCTCATTAATATCTTAAATAATGTTTAACTAATTGTTACATATTTTCTGTTTGCATACACAAATTCTGTCATTAACAAAAAGAATACTCAGTCATCTTGTTTTTCACAACAGTAACAATGCAGATAATGTTCTAGAATTTAATTTTGTCTTTTAATTTAATCATTAATTTATGAGTAAAAGACAGTGCTTAATCTTTGCTTCATTTAAAGTTAATAATAGAATTTAAATCAATATACACTAATAAAAATTGATTCTTAGTCTGAGACAATATCTCTGAGTTCTTCATAGCAACATATGATCTGTTTAATATATATGTCAGCTAACTTGATTGCAGTGAGTTTTTTAGTGACAGAAATATATTGAGTTATCTTTGTAAGATGATTTACAATTATCAGTATGAAGTCATAAACATCAGTTTCTTATCTGCTAAACAGCATGTCAGTAATTATATTTATTGTTATCTTCTCTCATAATTAAGTAGATAATGACAACAACTGTAATTCATTATATGAGCAGTGTCTTAATACTTAAACTCTTAAACATACAGTATATAAAGCAACATATTCTCAAACATCATTCATCATGTTGACTCAGTAATACTTTCTGAACAATAAATTGATTATTCTGTTTACTTCATAATGTTCTGCTAGAACATCATCATAATGCAGCTTCATAAGCTCATTCTTAATGACTTTATCAGATAATATGTATATCTTGCTTTTGTGACAAAATAATTCAGTAAAATTAAACATTTATAAACTGTCATCAATGTCTTAATGACTGCAGTTACTCTGTAATTTTAAATCTTATCACATCTTTACTGTTAAAACATCAGTGTTCTGCAAGAGATGAACAAGTTTAAGAAAGAATGATTGCTTTTTATTATGTATTGTTTTGTTGTCAGTCACTTTCTGAATTAACACATATAAAACAAACTGTTTACAATCAGTAATTTCAGCAACAAAGTTAAGCAGCTCTTCTGTTACATTGTATATAGATGAACTAGATGTATAGTCATTGTTTTTCAGTTCATTCTTAGATAAAGACTTTCTAAATCTTTTATTGACTTGTTCTTAACAGTTATGATCTTCAGTCTAAGTGCTTAATTAATATTCTTTTAATAAAATGATCAGCATAATTTGCAGATCTAAGCTTTAAGCATTGATCTGACTAACTAAAGCAGTAATGCTTAATTCTAATTCTTAAGATAGTGTAATTAGCTTTCATTGCAATGCTAATAGTAATCTGTTTATATTCTTCTTAACTTTGTAGTCAGAACATCTTAACAACACATCAGCAAGATTTATCTTCTCTGATTGATGTATAATTATAAAATTATAAGCAGCTAGCTTCATAACTCAGTGTGTTTGTCTTCTATTTAATGATTTTACATTCATAAATTCTTGTAGATGATTGTGATCTGTGAGTATCTCAATGAGATAACACCTATTCTTAAGATAGTGTTGTCAGTGTTTAAATGCCTTCATGATTGTCAACAATTCTTGATTATAAGTTTCATAGCATGTTTTGATTAAGTTTAACTTTCTTAATCAGAAGACAACAAAGTGTCATTGAGTATTCATCTGAAGCTGTAAGTAAATACTTATTAACTTAACTATTAAGACATCAATTTCAATTTAAGCTCTTAGCTCTGAGTTAAAGTGTGTCAGAATAAATGTCTATATAAGACATTATAAAGCTTGCAAAATACTTACACTATCATTTATAATCACTTAAATGCATTTATCTTCTTGCTGTTCTTGCTGCCTTTTAACAGATCAGTTAAAGAAGCAGTGATCTTAGAATATCTCTGTATAAAGCAATGATAAAAGTTTGCAAATTCTAAAAATATTTATATCTCACAGTAACTTCTAAATACTGATCATTTCTTTATGATTTTAACTTGTCATTGATTCATCAAAACATCAGTAGTGAAGATAATAAACTTAAGAAATTTTATTTATATAGTATGAAAAGCACACTTCTTTAGATTTGCATACAGTTTAAATCATTAAAGTTACTTCAAAATTTATTTTACATAACTCTGATGTTCTTCTAGAGAACTGAAATAGATCAAGATATCATTTAGATATATTACACAAAAGACATTGATTAACTTAGTCAATACTTAATTAATATAGACTTGAAAAGTTACTGAAGCATTAATTAATCTGAATGACATGATTATGTACTTAAAATAATTATAATATATGTAAAATGCAGTCTTTCACTCATCATCTTTCTTGATTCTAATGCAGTAATAAGCATTCTTAAGATTTAGTTTGATGAACATCTTAACTTTACTTAAACAATTAAGTGTCTCACTAATCAGCAGCAAAGAATAACAATTCTTAACAGTAATTTTGTTGAGATCTCTGTAATTAACATATAGACATAAGCTTTCTTCATTTTTTAAAATAAATAGAACTGATACTTCTGCAGAGCTGACAGAATGTTGTATTTATCTTTTTATTAAAATGTCATCTATATATTCTCTAAGCACTCATAGCTCTGTTTCTGACAGATTGTAAAGTGAATTATAAAGTAATTTATGTCTCTCTGTCTCTATGACATGATCATGATCTTAATGAGATAATAACTTGTCAACATTCTCTTTAGAGAACACATTCACATATTTGTTGTATTGCTGAGATAACATCAACATTTTATCAACAACATGTATAACAGTTGTTAATGAGTCTGATTTAGGCATCATCAATAATGTGTAAACAGTAAGTTAATTTTAAATGTTGTTGATAAATACTTTAGACTCATCAATAGTTAGAGATATTTGTTTTATTTTATAGTGTTATGTGCATAAGTCACAATTAATATAAATGCATTGTCATTTCAGATCTAAAAGATCAAAGATGAGTTCAGATTCATTCTTATTTAAGATATAGAATAACTGCTCTTTAGTTTGCTTTTATCTTCAATTGTTGATGAGTCTATGCTTCATTAAGTATGTATTATAACAGTAAACATGTTGTTCTTTTAAAAGCTCTGATCTTAAGAGTTCTGCATTAACTTGTATCAGTTAATGAGTAACAATATATTATTAAGACATCACATTAATCTCTGCTGCAGTGTTTAACAGTATATTGACAGAGATTTAATTAAATTTAATTCAGATTTAATCTTTTTTTATAATGCTAAATTTCTTTATGATTTCTAATCTAATTTTCATCACTAAAGCACAGTCAACAAGGCTCTGTCTTTTTTTGTCTTAACTACATTAATCTTAATGTAATTAAGATTTTTCAGAAAACTTCTGCAGTTCTTTACAAAATAATCTGATTTCTCACAGTTATAGCAGTCATTCTTCTTAACATCAGTCTCAAAACAGAGTTTGTCTGCATTATTATGATGACTTAATTTTATAGTCTCAGAATTGAGACAATTGTTCTGCTGTGACTTTGCTGTCTGAGTAAAAGAATGTAAACAGTGCTTATAGATTTTCTTAACAGTGTAACTTTAAATCATATAATTATCTGCAGATTGCTGATTAATCTTTAGTTTAGCAATCAGAACTATTAAACTTTTTTTTGTCTTTAAAGAATCTTAATAGTTAATTAAAGTCACTTAAATCTTTAATTAAAGTTTCATAAAGAAATAATTTATTCTCTGTTTCTTCATATAGCTCAGAAGCTGATTCTTTAGTATGCTGAAATATGTCATAAAAGCTTAAACTAATTAAATAGATTTTTATATAACTTTTAAGTATTTCTGTACTGTATTAAGTCTGCAATTCACTGAGTTCTCAACAAGATTGAGCAGAAACTCTGAAAAGAATATTTATGATTTGTCATTCAGAAATTCATTCTTATTAATATAATGAAATCATGCATCTCAAGATTCTTCTGCTAAGAACTACATAACAAAGAGAATTTTATTGTAGTTACTGAAGAAGTTTTCAGAAATTAAGCAGAATGCTGTCACAGCACTGTGTATAAACTTAGTATGTTTATAAATGAACTTCTCATTATATGTGAGCAAGTTCTTTAGTTATTGCATTCATTTTGCTGAAAGTGCATACACAACTTTGAATGCATGTCACTTTGTTGAATTTAAAGAGCTAATGAAAGTATAAGAAGATTCTGTATACAGTTTTTTCTCAGATAAGACTTAAGAATCTTTATCTCTCAGAAGTTTGTTGATCTCATTATGCATGTTAAATGCTTATAATTCAAAATTGATTTTCATAAATCATTATCTTTTCTCATCATTGATCTGCCTAATTTCAGTTAAACAAATCTATTTATTTAAACATCAATTCTTCTTCTCTATAATTTAAATAGCAGTCTGAATCTCTGCAGATTCTCATTCTTTAAAAGTTACTTAAGTCTTAATACAGTCAGAAAATAACTCTATCTCATTTTGCTGACTTCTAGTCTGCATATTACAATGTAATGAATTGTCACTCTTTAAAAAGATAAAGTTGTTAAAATTGTGAATTTACAAGTCTCTTATCTATAAGAGGCTGATGAGTAAGATATGTAACAATGTGAGACACTACATTACAACAGCTATTCAATGAAGTTTTGATGTTAAAGTCTTGTATTGATGAAGATTAATAACTAAGAAACTTAAAAGATTTGTATGCAAAGACTGTCTATATAGTACTTTGCTTATCAATTATTGTGTAAGAGATTTGGCTATGGTTTGGTATGAGTGCATAGTAATATCATGACATAAAGATTCTTTAATATCTTATTTATATAATAAGTCTGATTCAGATGCAGAGTTCTCATTTTGCAATTATATATAATTTAAATATTAAGAATCTTCTGTATCTTTCTTAAGTTCTTAACTTTGAATATGTTCATAAGAGCTTGCTTAAATCAGAGAATATGTAATAGATTTATTAAAGTTATAACAATATTGTTTACATAAAGAAGCAGCATGATTCTTTTAATGCTGTAAAGAAGAAGATAGAGATCAGTTTTGCTTTAATGAAAATTTAATTTAAGCAGTTTAATGATACATTGTTCATATCAGTTCTATGTGACTTGCTTAAGATCATAAAGACTGTGCAGTATGTGTAAAACATAATTAAGTGTGATATTAATTTCAGAAAAAGATGTTATATAAATTGTTTTCTTCAGAAAGAATTCTGTAAAGATGTTATTAATATTTACTTAATGACACTTTAGATTCTTGAGTGCAATGATAGTCAGAAAGACTTGCAGAATGTTAAACTTAATAGTGAAAGCAAAAATATTTTTATAATTAACATTATATATTTATGAGAAGTCTCTTGTCACAAGTCTTGTCTTAAGCTTATTTAAGAATTTGTTAATATTCAGCTTAAGTTTAAAGACTCATTTATTAATTACAATGTTAACTTTTCTTAATGACACAATCTCTTTTCATATTTCATTTACTGTTAAGACTGTCAGCTTTGCATAAATAACATTTTTTTATATTTCTTCTTAGATTGAGTCTCTCACTGCTTCAGCATAGATAACAAGCATTAAAATGTTAGATTTAATTATAGAGTCTTCTTTGTCTACAGAGAATGCTGTAAATATTAATATAACTTTTAATATTTTAATTAAGAGCTCATTCACATCTTAATTGTTGTTGTTGTTGTTTCTCTTTTATTTCAGAATCTCAACATACAGAAAGATTCTGACTTCTTTAAGTGTCACTGTCTTAACTTAATCAGTGTTGATCTTCTTATTTAATAACTTATCTAGATTGACTGCAGTTAACTTAATTTCATATTGTTTATCTTAAGACTTATTAATCTTAATTGTAATTAAATTAAACTGCATTTTACTGTTTTAAGTCATAGATGCCTGATCTGAAGCTGTAATCTTCATAATAATTAACTTTTTTTGTAAATGTTTAATGAGTCTTCTGTTTAGAAGAACAATTAATATTTATTATTACAGTTTAAAATTAACAGTGTCTTTCTTCTTACTTTTAGCAAACTTTACAGTGTGATTCTTAATGATGTATTTAAGATCTAAAGCTTAAAGCTAATACTGCTTTGTAATTTTCTTAATGTAGTTTATAAAGACTTTTACTCATTCTTAATTTATAAATTTATCACATCTATCTTCAGATAATAACTTATGATCAATGTAGCTGTAGCATTTGCATTCTTATATATAAATGTAATTGATGAATAACTTTACATCAGTGAAAGCTTTCTTGAGAATTATCTATTTATTATTAATTAAAAAATCAATTACTATTTAATTATAAAGATAAATATCTGTCTATACTATCTATACTTAGAACTTTATTAATAGTTGTGTCTCTTTAATCATGATGTACACTGAGTTCTCAGTGATTTGAATGACTCTTTCAGCAATGTCATTCTGAATTAACATGTAGAGCACTGTATATTGTGATATAATGTTAAAAAATTTGTATTAGTCATTTAAAATGAAATTTAAATCTATTTTATTGTTGCTTTGTACAGCAAGAATCTTTGCATCAATCTAAAGTTTAATCTTTAATTATCATTCTTACAGTGTCTATAAAATCTCATCATATTGCTTTAGCAGTATTGTCTATGTTTTTTAGAAATGATTATCTATTATCTTCAGAAAGTATTAATATCTGTTAAATAACAAGAATAATAAGCTACATATATCAATAAAGATAAAAACAAGAATGTTAATCTTTCTTTTGCTTACAGTGTAATCTTATTTGTTAATAAACTTAATTAAAACACAAATCTTATATGTGTTCTTATTGTGTTCAATGATGAGAATTGACTTTTCAAGAGTTATTATCTTGTAAAGATTATGCAACTTTGTAAAATTAAGATGAGCAAATCATCAATGTTAAAGTCTGTAAGTCTTAATCTTTCTATTTAATGATGCAGTGTTGATGTCTAAGAAGTTAATTATAAGATTATGTTCATGAATCTAAATATATAGATTTACATCTGAAGCAATAACAGAGAAGATGATCTCTGAATGTGATGTGTATATTATAGATATTAAGATAAATTCATTAAAACTTTTTACAATATATTTAATTATATAGACTCTGTCTCACTCTAATGCTTTTATTATAGTCTTGCTGTGCTTATTATACATTTAAAGACAGTGTTGATTAAAGCTTTTATGCAGTTTCATTTTGCACATTCACTTTTTTGACAGAAAATTAATCTTAAGTTTAAATACATAAAGTGTTAAACTCAATCTTACAGAATTTCTCAATCTGATTTGCATAATAATTACTTCACAATAATAAGAGTATAAATGTTCTCTTTTAACTTTAATTTGTTGACATCTCATTCATATAAGAGAGTCACTGAAAAGTTAAAGTTAATCAGTTATGTATAAAAAAAATTTAAAGTCTGCAATTCATTTAAATTTAAACATTTTACTGACAGTCTTCTTAAGCAAAGCAGTAATTTCATTATTAACTTTCTCTTTTTCTTTAAATTCAAAGAAGAAATCATCATTATTACTGTCACTAATTTCTACATTAAAGACTCTGTATCTCTTTTCTTTTTCTTTATAAACTAACTTTTAATACAACTTAACTGCAGTTAATCTGCTTGTCTTCTTTTAAGTATTTTACTTAACATCAGAAAGAAATTTGCAATCTTTAATGAAGTGAAAGTTGTTGCAAAGAAAGCACTTAATAAAATAATGAAAAAAATAATCATTGTTTAAGCTAAATAATCTGCAATAATGTTGCTTAATATTAGCTGCACAATAATTTAATAAACTGTAATTTTAATTCATTAAACATTAATCTTCTTTCTATTTGTCTATTTACAAGACAATAATAGTCTTATTAATTTTAAACTATATCTCTTTTTTTTAAAGCTTTTATAGATCTCTCTTGATGTCTAGATTGTTCTGAGTATTAATGACATTATAAATCACAATATATTTAATTAATAATACTTAAAGCAATATTTAAAATTGTTATTCTGATTTAAATAATTTAATCATGTCAGACTGAATTGCAGTGATCTTTTTACTGAGTTTGCTCAGATAAATTTATGCTTCTTTAATGAATATATTCTTTAACATTCTATATTTAACAAACTTTATCAAATATTGTCTCTCAGTTATCTGCAGCTTCTTTTTATACTTAAACTTTAATGTATTTTAAACATTCTTTATATTAATTTTGTTCATTAAATATTCTTGATTATCTGCATTTATATAAATAATAAATTAATATAAAATCTTTATATCAATTTTCTGATTTTTAAAGCTGAGACTGCTGAGAAAAAATGAATCTAAAAATTCACTAATCAATATATTGACTGCTGAGACTTCAATAACATTTTATAGATCTTTTTTTATTAATTATTTTTTCATAAGAATAAATCATTAATTGCAGTTCTTGTAAGTGAGAATTGAGATAAGTTGTTACTTTATAAAGAAGTTGTTGAAGTTTATGATGATGATAGTTGACATGTAGTATAAGAAGTGAATAAAATAAAATAATAATATATATATTAAAAATAATATAAGTAAAACAAATAGAAAGCTTTTATATCTTTTATTCTGTAAAAAGTAATGCTTATTCATTCTGATATCTTATATTAAGCTATTAAAGAACAGTGCTTTCTGAGTAACTGTAAATGCTGATTTTTGCTGAAACTAATTCTTTATAAATCTTCTGAGTTAAATGTACTCAGCTGTTGCAGAATGCTGATTCTGCTAAAGCTAAATTTATTACAAATCTTAATAATTAATGATACTGTTAAAGCTAAATTAACTGTGAATCTCAATAGCTAATGTACACAGCTGTCATCAATGTGCTGATTCTGCTAAAATTAAATTTATTATGAATCTCAATAATCAGTGATACTACTAAAGCTGAATTGATCATGAATCTTAATAGCTGATGTATACAGCTGCTGTCACATTAAAAGTATACACTTTCTCTGAAAAGCTTCTTGCTAACTTGAGCTCATAATTTATTGAAAGAAAGTAAATACTTATACTATATTATGCTGTCTAATGAAATCTTTAAATTATGTTATTTATGAGTATGTCTTGATTAAGAGAGTTACAGAAGAAGTAGAAAGAATGTTGACTACAGTTAATATAAGTAAAGTCTTCACTCAGTTTTTAATGCTAATTCTACTTTACTTTATAGAAGCAGCTAAAACATTACTTCTTAATAACTTACAGTATTCTCTGCAGACAAAGAAGACTCTATAATTAGATTTGACATTTCAATATCTATTATCTATACTGAAGCAGTGAGAGACTCAATCTGAGAAGAAATGTAAAAGAATGCTATTTACACAGAGCTGATAGTCTTAATGATAAATGAAATATGAAAAGAAACTGTATCATTAAGAAAAGTCAATATTATAATTAGTAAATAAGTCTTTAAACTTAAGCTGAACATCAATGAATTCTTAAATAAGCTTAAGATAAGACTTGTAACAAGAGACTTTTTATAGATATATAGTATTAATTATAAAAATATTTTTATTTTTATTATTAAGTTTAACATTCTGCAAATCTTTCTGACTATCATTACACTTAAGAATCTAAAGTGTCATTAAGTAAATATCAATAACATTTTCACAAAATTCTTTTTAAAAAAAACAATCTATATAACATTCTCTTCTAAAATCAATATTACATCTAATCATATTCTGTGCATACTGCACAGCCTTTATGATCTTAAGCAAGCTGCACAGAACTGACATAAATGATGTGTCATTAAACTACTTAAATTAAGTTTTCATTAAAGTAAAACTGACTTCTATCTTCTTCTTTACAGCATTAAAAGAATCATGCTGCTTTTTTATGTAAATGATATTGTTATGACTTCAGTAAACTTATTATACATTCTTTGATTTAAGTAAGCTCTTATGAATGTATTTAAAGTTAAGAACTTAAAGAAGATATAGAAAATTCTTAACATTTAAATTATATATAACTACAAAATAAGAACTCTGCATCTGAATTAGACTCATTATGTAAATAAGATATTAAAGAATCTTTATATGTAATCTGATAAGCATAAAGTCATCAACATTTCATTTAATAAATATGATGCTCTTTATCTTGCTGATTTAACTGATTAAAGAATAAATTAAAGACAGTATTAATAAATAATTAAAAATTTAATGTATACAGCAATTTATATTTGATCAGATATTGTCTTCATACTAAATTAATTAAGTCAATATCTCAGCAATTCTGCAAAACATCATGAATACACACTTAAGAAACTACTGTGATACATAAAATTAATTATCAATCTTAATATTATATACAATTTTAATGAAAGTCAAGCAATGCTTAAATACTTTGACTTTAACTATGCTTCAAACAAGCAGAATTAAAAATTAATCTTAAGATGTGTCTATATGCTTAAAGATGAATCAGTGTTGTGAATAAATTAAAAATAGAAGTTTATCATTATTTTAGTTATTGAGATTGAATATATAATCATGTCAATGTGTACAAAGATTGAGATCTAATTTAAACAGATATTAAAAGACATAAACATAAGCAAATATTTTAAAGTTAATTTATACTGCATAAGCATTTAAAAGAATGAAGCTCATTAAGTATCTTTATTTATTCAGTTTAAAAAAGATAATTAAGTTGTCTTGATCTTAATTAAGAATATATATATACATAAATAATTAAAGCACATTAATGTCTTCTATTACAACATCTACAATCTGCATAAGCACAATCAGATTCAGATAGAC
>JAABUJ010002056.1_pt1 | contig 26394 bp, 21 predicted proteins | sample 5559131 | NCBI WGS metagenome assembly JAABUJ01 (sample SAMN10711875, study PRJNA513366) | rock metagenome | isolation source: Antarctica rocks | place: Antarctica: Victoria Land, Mt New Zealand nord | collected 2016-01-07
GGATAGAGCGGCGAGCCGTCGGTGATGACCTCGTCCGGGTCCACGCCGGCCGCCCGCAAGCGCTCCAGGAAGCCCTGCATCGTCGCGGCGCTCACCGCGCCCTGCACCAACTGATACCCGACGAGACGATCGCCGTCGGGAGCGGCCGGGTCCACCGCCAACAGCAGGGCCAGGTGCTCCTGGTAGACCTCATCGACACACAGCACCCCGCTGAACTCCTCGATCACCCACGCTTGATAGTCGCGCGCAAAGTCCAACCCCCGCGCATAGTCCCGGCACCAGCGCCGGATCATGGCTTCGCTCGGCCGCACCCAGAAGTCCCGCGCCAGACGGCGACTCACCCGTGTCCGGGCAATGCCATCCTCGTAGACCGAGGCGACGGCGGTGGCGACCACGCGGCTGGCGTAGATGGCGTCAGGGCGCAGGAAGGGCGGCTGGGCCCGAAAGTAATGGTGACAGGGGGTGCAGTGATGCACACCGACCGTCACCAAGAGCAGGACTGGCTGATCGAGATCCAGATCGACGGCGGTGCGCGTGGCGGTGCTGAAGCGTGGCGCCGGCTGACCGCAGCGGTCACAGGGCGCGTCGGGCAACGTCCAGACGACATGGCGGACGTGGCAGGGTGTGTAGTTAAGAGAAGGCGATGTCTGGGTCATGGGCTGCTTCTAGGCGCGATTGGATGAGGCGCAATAGGCGCAATGATGAGGCGCAATAGGCGCAATAGGGAGGCGGGGGAGGAAGCTTGTGATCTACCTATAGTTTACCGTGTCTGCCAGACCCAGCACAAACGTCAATTACGGAGTCTCTGCCTGCGCGGGCGTCAACACCTCGAAGCGGCTTGACACCTCCGCGATCCATTGTGATACTCCGCTTTGTCGTAGTAACGGAACAAAAAACAACGTTTAGGGTTAGGGGGCGTCATCGCTATGGGTGCGACGCTGCTTTGCACGTTCTCGCAGCAGTTCCCGTAGCTGCGTGTACTCCCGTAGCGGGAAGGCGTGCATTTTCCACCTTTCCTGGTAGCCGTCGACGCCGACTGTCTCTTGGACCTGCCATAACTCGTCGAGGACCTCGCCCGCTAGACGGCCGAGGGGGCAACGCATCTGGAAGGCCGGCTCTACCAGCCGCGCTCGGACGACGGGGGAGCTACTCCAGATGTCGAACAGCGTGATGCGCACGTCGACGTCGTCGCCTTGCCGCTCGAAGCGCCACTCGGCCACCCCAGGTTCCTCGTGCCAGGTAAGTGTCGCCTGCTCTGCCCCCTGCAGCAGGGCGATGACCGCCCGCGTCAGATCGCCGAGCGCGTCGGATAGGTAGGAGGCGGTAAGCGCAACCGTGCGCTTGCCATCGGAGACGACGGCCATGCTCCAGCCCACCGTTTCGAGTTGGTACGAGAACGAGAACATCGGCGTCACACCGGCCTCTCGACCGGGTGGTGGCTCGGGGTCCGCAAGGGGCGCAAGCCCGTCCGCTCCCGAGCCTCGCGCAGATTGAATCGGTACTTGCCGTAGCGGTTGATCGACCCGGAGCGCGCCGGCGAGACATGCGCCAGATCGTCCTCCGGGACCGCATAACCCTCTCGTCGGAGCGTCGCGATCGCTTCGGCCATGTACACCGTCATCCAAACCACGACCATGTTCGTGACCAGCGTCAAACAACTGGCCTGATTGGCATGGTCGTCCGGGTAATGGTGGCGGATCTTGCCCTCGTTGGCGAACAGGATGAATTGCCGCAGGCCGTTGAGCGTCTCGCCTTTGTTCAGTTGGACCGTGATCCGGCGGCGATAGGTGTCGCTCTGGAGGTAGCGGAGGATGAAGATGGTGCGCACGAGGCATCCGTACTCCTGCAAGGCCAGGGCCAGATCGTTCTGGCGCGGGTAGGCCTGCAGCTTGGCGATGAACAGGGAGGCGGTGACCCAACCCCGCTTGAGCGAGGCGGCGACGCGCAGCATGTCGTCCCAGTGGTCCAGGATACGCTGCCGGTTGAGCGTCTTGAGGAACGGCCCCAGATGGCGATAAGCGACGGTGGGGTCCAGCCGATAGAGTTGCTGGGAGCCGATGTCCTTGATGCGCGGGGAGAACTGCAGGCCCAGCAGGTCGAAGAGGGCGAAGACGATGTCGGTCACGCCGTGGGTGTCCGTCGTGTGCTCGACGATGGGCAGTTCCGTTTCGTTGTCCAGGATCAGGTCGAGCACGTAGGTGGCGTCGCGGTCGGTGGAAGGCGTCACCTTGGCACCGTACTGGCTGTGCTGGTCGGAGCTCCAGATATAGTGGGTCAGCCCGCGCCCATACCCGTAATACTTGGGTAAAGGACGCGCGTTCTTCGCCTTGACAGCCACGGGCAGGCGCTGGCCATCGGACGAGGACATGGTACCGCCGCCCCAGACCTGCGTCAGGGGCAGGCGGTGGTGGTAGTTGACCAGGGCGGCATTGGCCCGGCCCAGCGTTTCCTCACGCAGATACCAGGTCGTCGACCAGGCCAGTTGCTCGTAGGAAAGGTCGGTGATCCGCGCCATCTGTGTCAGGCCGAAGTTGCAGGACTGCGCCAGGATGGCCGCGTACAGGTGTTCGTGGAAATGCGGCATGCGCGGCTGGGCGCCACCGGCGTGCTCGAAGCTGTCGGAGAAGTGCGTGAGGTGGTCCACGTCGACGACCAGGCCGGGCAGGTCGATCTCGGGTAGGCGCGCCTCGATCTGTGCCGCCAACTGCTCGACCCGCGGCGGGACCTCTTCGCCCGGCAGCGGGCTGACGACGAGCTTGCCCTGCTCGATGCGCACGATCGTGGTGCGAGGCAGGCTTTTGTCGAAGCGCGCCAATTCCGCCTCCAGCTCGACCTGGCGCGTCGCCAGGCGCGCGGCCCCGTCGGCGGGCGCCTGCAGCAGGTCGCACATCTGCGCCCGCTCCTCCGCCCACATGTCCGGCGGGATCAGATAGGTCGCGGGGTCGGCGTAGCGCCGGCTGTGCTCGACCCAGACGTGGCCGGCGCGCACGGCGCCGCGCAACTCCCACAAGACGCACAGCTCGTAGTAATGGCGCTGCACCACCCCGTCCGCATCGACCACGTAGGGCAGCCACTTGGGCGGTACGAACGTGAGGGGGACCTCCCAGGTCGGTGGAATCTTGCTGCGGCGCTCCGCGTTGAGGCGCCGCAGCAGGTCCACCGCCGCCACGAGGGGATCATGCGTGCGCTGTGCCTTAAAAGAGAGGGTCGCCAGCCAGTCAGGCATGCACTGGCGCAGGTAGCCGTAGCGGCGTTCGACGAAGTCGAAGTAGGTGTCGTTGAGCGGGCGCACCTGACGCAGGCAGTCCTCGGCGATCGCGCGCAACTCCGACGAGGGGCGCCGGGCGTACAGGCGCGGCCGGATCTGTTCATCGGGGATGGCCGGGTCGAGCACGATGTCCAGGACCTCCATCAGGAGGTGGATCTTGATGTTGGTGGAGCGCGCGATCCGCTGGCGAAACTCGGCCAGGTCGCGCTTGGCGCGCCGATCGACGTCGGCCACGCAGCGATCGAAGAGTTCGACCGCCTCGTCGGTGATGTCGACCAGGGATTGCTGAAGGAAGGCCAGCAGGATGGGGTAGCGCCGCTCGTCGGGCGCGCGCTGGAGCGCCTGGGGCGTGGAGCGGCGCGCCAGTTGGGCCAGGAACTTGCGTCGGTTGGGCGTGAACAAATCGTGTGGCCACGTCGCCACCGCCTGCGCATCGAGGAACGCGCGCTTGGTCAGGGCCTGGCGGATGGCCGCGGGCGTGTTGCTCGTGGCACCCAGGCGCAACCAGACGAGTGACGCCTGGTTTGTCCGGGGATCGGGGCGCAGCAGCCCATCCAGGAGCGCCCGTTGCTCCGGCGTGAGCAGGGGTGTCGCGCGGCGAAACGTTTCCTCCCAGGCCGCGCTGCGCGCGGCGGCGACCAGCCGCTCCAGGCGCGTGACGCCTGGGCGCACGATCTTGTCGGCCTGCAGCTTGCCGGCCGCCTGGCCGAACAGCAGGGTGGGCTTGTCGTGCTCCAGGGCGCGCTCCAGCAGCCAGGCCTCCAGGGCCTGCACGTCGAACATGTCGGCGTCGCGGAAGCCGAGATACCGCTGCACCGCCCGGAGGTGGTCGGTGCGCGTCTGGGCGCGGGCGCCGTAGTGGGTCAGCACCTGCGGGGCCACGCCCAGTTGGCGGGCGAGGTAGGCCACTGCGTGGGCCGGCGCGTCCTGCAGGTCGTCCGGGCAGAAGCCCAGATAGCGCAGCAGGCCCAGTTGCAGCGCGACGCCCAACTGATTGGCCGCCCCGCGGAAGGGGCGCAGAAAATCCCGGTCGGCGATGGAGAGGGTGAAAAAGGCGGTCATGTCCTCGGGCAGGATGTCGAGCGGACAGCGGCTGAGGCGGTCGCGCTCGTCATCGGAGAAGATGTGTACCGGCATCAGTAGTCAACCCGCACGCCCTCCATGGCGCGCTCGCGGTCGCGGGCGGAGGGCAGGCTGTAGCGGCGCGTCGTTTCCAGGCGGCGATGGCCGGCGATCTCGGCGACGAGCACCAGGTCGTTGCCGTTGCGCACCAGCGCCGTCAGACAGGTGTGGCGTAGCGTGTGCGCCGAGAGGGCGACGCCGGCCGCGCGGCCTAGGCCGCGGATGATGAGGTCGATGGCGCGCGTCGAGAGCCGCTGTCCGTGCAGGTTCACGAAGAGCGCTGGCTCGTCGTCGACCCGGGTGCGCCTTTCCTTTATGTACGCATCCAGGGACCGGCGCGCCTCGGCATTGAGGGGCACCTCGCGGTAGGCGTCGCCCTTCCCGCTGCGCACGATGATTGCGCCCTTGCGCGACGACACGAGCGCGTCGTCCTCGTTGAGTGCGGCGCACTCGCCAATGCGCAGGCCTGTGTAGAAGAGCAGGTGCGCGAGGGCGCGGTCGCGGGCTGAGGAGCAACGCTCGACCGCGCGCAGGAAGGCGACTTGGTCCTTCTCCTCCAGGCCGCGCGGCGCCGCCTGGGGCAGGTCCTCGCGCGGGACATCCGGGCGGTCCAGGCCGAGGAAGCGGTAGAAGTGATCGAGGGTGGCCAGGGTCAGGTTGACCGAGTTGGGTCGGGCCTTGCGGACGGTTTTGAGCCAGGTCCGGTAGTCGCGGACGGCGTAGGTGGCGGCGTGCTGCTCGCGTAGCGGGTCGCCGGCGTCGCGGGGCGACGTGTGCAGATAGCTGCAGAATTGCGCGACCTGCACGCGGTAGGTGCGGCGCGTGTTGGCTGCGAGCGGCTGCCGTTCCAGCCAGCGGGCATAGGCCGCGGAGGCCTCGGCCGGCGTCCCCGTCTGTGTAGCCATCGACGTACCCTCCTGTTATCAGAAGCGCTTTCACCGCGTTAGTGGTATGCTGGAAGCGCATTATCAGTAGTGTAGCACGGTCTTGGCTGCTGATTAGTAGAGTTATCAGAAGCGGCACGACATAGAGTGTCAGGGACGCCGTAGCGTCCCTGACACCACGCATGGGAGAGGACGCAGCCCACCATGAACCCTTTGCGCGAGGTATTTGACCACCTGGACGCGTTCATTGTCCAGATGATGCAGACCTACAATACGCCTGGTCTCATCGTGGCCCTGACCGACCGGGAGAACCTGTTGCGCGTGTCCGCCTATGGCTACGCCGACCTGGAGCGCGGCATACCCGTCACCCCTGACACCCTCTTCGAGACCGGCTCCGACGGCAAGGCGTTCACCGCCTTGGCCCTCCTCAAACAGGTTGAAGCAGGACGCCTCGACCTGCACGCGCCCCTCAGTACCTACCTCCCCTGGTTCCACGTGCCCTCGCGCTACGCGCCAATCACCGCGCACCACCTCCTCAGCCACTCCGCCGGCCTGGCCTACGGCACCGATTTCAGCCCGGATGGCCGTTATGAGGTGTGGGCCCTCCGCGACGTGGAGGCCCCGTACCCGCCCGGACAACATTATTACTACTCGAACGTCGGCTACAAGGTGCTGGGCCTGCTTCTCGAACAGCTCACGGGCGAGCCCTACGGCACGGTCGTCCAACGGGACATCCTTGACCTCCTGGACATGACCTTGACCGAGCCCGTCATCACGCATGCGACGCGCGCGCGCCTTGCCGTGGGCTACCTGCCACTCTACGATGACCGCCCCCCGCACCGCACCCACCCGCTCGTTCCCGCGCCCTGGATTGAAACCGATACCGGCGACGGCTGCGTGGTCTCTACCGTTGGTGATATGGCCGCCTACGTCCGTATGCTGCTCAACCGCGGACGGGGACCGCACGGCCCGCTCATCTCGGCCGAGAGCTTTGACCGCATGACGTCCCCCCATAGCATCATTCAGCCAGACTACGCCTATGGATATGGGCTCGAAATGCCGGTGGTTGACGGTCACGCCTATCTAATGCACGGCGGCATGATGCCTGGGTACTGGTCGACGTGGCGCGCCGACCGGGAATCAGGCCTCGCGGCTGTCGCGCTGATGAACGGCCCGTTCGCTCCCGGCGTCCCCGTCTATGCCGTCCAGCTCCTGCGCGCTCTGTTTGAACATCGCGACCCGCCCGCGCCTACCCTGCCGGACCCGACGCGGGTTTCCAACGCCGCCGACTACGCGGGCACGTATCACCTGTGCGATCCCTCGAGCGACCCTGACCGCAACCGCACGCTCACCCTCGCGGCCGACGGTGAGCGCCTGATCCTCGACGACGGCGGCGAGCGCCTGGTCCTCGAAGACCGTGGCGACGACACATTCTACGTGCCGCACCCCGATTTCGCCCTCTTCCTGCTCCGCTTCGGGCGCAGCGGAGCCCATGTGGTCGAGGCGTTCCACGGTCCCGATTGGTACGTCAACGCCCAGTACGACGGTCCGACGACCGTCGCGCATCCGCCGGAATGGCTCGCCTATCCCGGCCACTATCGCGCCCATAACCCCTGGCGCACTAACTTTCGCATCGTCTTGCGTAAAGGTGCCCTGCTACTAATCGAACCCTCTGGTGACGAAGAGCCCGTGACAGCCCTCGAGCCGGACATCTTTCGCGTCGGAGCCGATGACTACTCGCCCGAGCGCCTGCGCTTCGACACGATCGTGGATGGGTACGCGTTGCGCGCGCGGGCCTCCAGTTGCGACTACTACCGGTTCTTCACGCCGTAGCGGCGCACCGTGTGTGCGGTCGCCTGGGCAGGGGACAAACGACCTAAACGTTGTTTTTTGTTCCGCTACTACGACAAGGCCTACTCCCCCTTGATGAGACATGGCTTCCCTCCCCTACTCCTGGTCGATGTAGCACCTTCCAGCGTCGCAGGGCAGCCGGTCTCATCACTCTCGTGTCATCCCTCCTTAGTATGGCTTTGTGGCTAACCTACCCTCAAAAGCGCGACGCCCCGCCCGCTAGCTACCGTCAATTCCCCACGTATCGTCTAGCCTAAACCCCTCGCCGAAGGGATCGGTCGGGTCTCTACCGATTTGGTGGATACCTGTGATCCAGGCGCGGCCCGAGATACGCGGCACGACCGCGGTGTAGTGCCCCACCATGGTCGTGTCAAGGATGCGGCCGATGAAGGTGGTCGATAGGATGCTTTCGTGCACGTAGTCGGTGTCGGGCGGCAACTGCCCACGGTGCGCGAGGATAGCCATGCGCGCGCACGTCGCCGTCCCACACGCCGAACGATCAATGCGGCCGGGGCTGACGATCGTCGCGTTGCGGCCATCGCCGCCCGCCCGCGGCGGCGCGACGAACGTGGTGAAGGTGATGGTATGGATGCTTGGGTTCTCGGGGTGTGCGATGGGGAGCTGACCCGCTGCCGCCCGCTTGATCACCTGACCCAACCGCGCCAGTGCGGCGGCCTCGCTTGGGGCGATCTCGAAACCCAGCGCCGTGGCATCGACGAAGGCGAAGAAGGCGCCGCCATAGGCCACGTCCACGGTGACAGGTCCGATGTCAGGGACATCCACGACGGCATCAAGGTGCGTCGCGAAAGCTGGCGCGTTGGTGAAGGTCACGCGCTCACACTTGCCGTCTTTGCACCGCGCCTCGACGCGAACGAGGCCAGCCGGCGTTTCCAGCGTGAGCGTGGTGACCGGCTCAATCATAGGCAACATGCCCGTTTCGAGCAGTACGGTGACCGCGCATATTGTATTTGTTCCCGACATCGGTGGGTAGTCGGTCGACTCCATGATGATGAGGCCGACGTCGGCCTCGGGGTGCGTCGCGGGGAGGATGAGGTCGGCGCACAGCACAGCGTGGCCGCGCGGCTCATAGAGCAGCAGCCGCCGCAACCCGTCGTACTCTGTCTCGAGGTACCGTTTCTTCTCGAACATGGTCCGTCCTGGGACATCGAGGACGCCGCCGACGACCACGCGGCTCGGCTCGCCCTCCGCGTGCGCCTCCACGGTATGAATGACGTTGCGGAGCCTCATACTTTCTCCTTGGCTTCAGTGTGTCGCTATCGTTTTAGCGTATTGCCTACAAGTTAAGGTTCTGAGCCACATGTCAAGTACCCGCATTTCCGCCGCTCGGGGTGGCAAAGGGAGCGTAGCAGCATATACGCCGTACGTCCACGAGCCTTTTGCTCCCACACACGGCTGTCGCTACGCCATGCGCCTCATGCGTTTGTGCAACATGGCAGCTGTCAGGTTGGCTTAAAAGCTGCAAAAATGGCCTTGACAACGGCTTAAAATCCTTAACTTGTAGAAAAAGGTTTTAGCGTAACAAGAATCCGACGCCGAGTGGGTCGTCCGGCTCGAGGACGAACGTATGGTAGCCGGTCAGCGAGGCGCTGCCCTCGACCTCGGTGATAACGGCCGCACGGCCCGCGACCTCGGCCCGCTCGACGACCCTGCCCGTGAACCGGCCGCCAACGATGCCGTCGTGCAGCAGACACTGGCCGAGGGCGAGCTCGCCGGTGGCGTGGAGCGCGGCCAGGCGCGCCGATGTCCCGCTCCCACAGGGCGAGCGATCGACCTCGCCGTCGGCAAAGATCGTGACGTTGATGTCGTGACGCGCCTCTCCCTGCCTGCCATCGCCCACCGGCTCCGCGAAGATCACGCCGTAAATCCCGCGTATGTCGGTGTGTACAGGATGCGTGGGGTAGCGCGCGGCCTCCACGGCAGCCTTGATGGCGCGCCCGTGCACGATCAAGGCGGGGAGCGCGGCCGGCTTGACGCGCAGGCCCAGGCGCCGCGCGTCGACGAGGACGTAGAACGCGCCGCCATACGCGACCGACACCGTGAGCGGGCCGGCCTCGGTGGGCTCGATCGCCAACTGGCCCGTTTCTAGGTACGAGGGAACGTTGCGGAAGCGCACACTCTCGACACGGCCCGACGCCGACACGCGCGCGACCGTCTCTAGACGCCCGGACGGGACATCTACGACGACCGCAACCTCTCCCGGCTCTGACGGTGACCCGGCGAGGCGCGGTAGCATACCGCCCTCGATGGCCGCTGTCACGAGCGCGATCGTGCCATGGCCGCAGGCGGTGCTGAAGCCGCCGTTGTGGAAGAACAGCACGCCCAGATCACCGTCCGGCGAAACGGGCTCGGTGACGAAGCAGCCGTACATATCGGCGTGCCCGCGCGGCTCGTTGACGACAAGCTGGCGCACCCAGTCCAGGTGTGCTATGGCGTGGCGCCGCTTGTCCAGGATCGTCGCGCCGGGGATAGGTCCGACGCCGCCTGTGATGATGCGGAAGGGCTCTCCGGCGGTATGGTAATCGATCGATTGCACGACCATGCGCCCGTTCTTACGGCTCATACAGCGCCCCCCATGGTGAGGCTCACGCCGGCGCCCCCACCAACACTTGATCGAGCCGCTCCAGTAGTCCCGCCAGTACCTGCACCCGATCGGGGGGCAGCGGCAGGTTCGGCCGCCGCGTGGGGCCTACTTTGATGCCGCGCAACTGAGCGCCGGCCTTGACCGCGGCCATGTACCCTTCCTCCTCGAAGAAACGGTTGACGGGGTAGAACGCATCCCAGAGGCGCAGCGCTGCCGGCAGGTCGAGGCGCTCAACGGTGCGGCGCCATAGCTCCACGCACGCCCGCGGCGTCGCGTTCGGCGCGCCCCATACGGAGCCGCGCGTCCCCGCCAGGAAGCTGAGTAGCGCCAGCGTATCCTGCCCGTTGAGCAGTTCGAGGCGGTCGCCGCAGAGCTCCCGGATGCGGAACAGGCGGCCGGCGTTCCCTGTCGTGTCTTTCAAGTAGTGGAACCCGTCGATGCGCTCGGCCAGCCGCGCGATGAACTCGGCGCTCATCGACCAGCCAGTGGCGGCCGGGTTGTTGTAGACCATCACGGGCACGCCGACATCCGCCACGGTGCGCACGTACCCTTCGATCTCACGCTCGTTGATCGCCTCGTACCACGGGCTGACGAGCATGACGCAGACGGCTCCTCGCGCCGCGGCATGCTCGGTGTGGCTCACGGCCTCGCGCGTGGTCATGGCCCCGACATGCACGATGAGGCGGGCGCGCGCGTCCAAGGCGTCCCTGACGACCTCCACGTTGCGCCGCCGCTCCTCGGGCGTCAGCGACGCGAACTCACCGGTCGAGCCATTCACCACGACGCCGTGGACCCCATGTGTGATCTGATCGTCGACGAGCGCGGCCAGCGCCGCTTCGTCGACACGCTCCTGCTCGTCGAATGGCGTGACGAGGGCGACATTGATGCCGTCAAGGGACTGGCGCATGCATACCTCCAATGGCTACTAGTAGTATGTGATGGTCATCCACATTTGTATGGGTAGTCTATCGTACAGGCGCGCAAGATACACAGTGCCGGCTAGCCCTAATCACGAGCCGCTCGCCGTGACGGTTTGACCCAAATAGGCTTCGCGGACCGAGGGCATCTCCAGGAGTTCGCGGCTGGGGCCGGAGAGGGCCAGGCGTCCGGTGACCAGGACGTAGGCGCGATCCGAAAACTCCAGCGCCAGTCGCGCGTTCTGCTCGACGAGCAAGATAGCCGTGCCCTGCTCGTTGATCTCGTCGATCGCGTCGAAAATACGCTCAATCACGACGGGCGCCAGACCCAGCGACGGCTCGTCGAGCATCAGGAACCGGGGGTTAGCCATCATGCCGCGGCCGATCGCCAGCATCTGCTGTTCCCCGCCCGAGAGTGAGCCAGCCTGTTGCCCCTGCCGCTCCTTCAAGCGGGGGAACAGGCGGTAGATGCGCTCCAGGTCGTCGTCGATGCGCGCCTCCTTCCCGCGCACCATCGCTCCAAGACGCAGGTTCTGCAGGACGGACAGGCGGGCGAAAACCTGGCGTCCCTCCGGCACCTGCACCAGGCCGGCGCGCACGATCGCGTCGGGCATCGCCCCTGTGATATCGGCGCCATCGAAATGGATGTGGCCCGCGCGCGGGCGCAAAAGGCCGGAGATCGCCCGCAGCGTCGTCGACTTGCCGGCGCCGTTGGCGCCCAGCAAGGCCACCACCTCGCCAGCGCTGACCGTGAGTGAGAGATCTCTAACCGCTCGTACCGGCCCGTAGGCGCAGGTAACGTCTTGAAGTTCGCACAGTGCCGCTGCCAAGATAAGCCTCCACTACGCGCTCGTCACGCTGGATCTCCGCCGGCGTCCCCGCCGCGATGCGCTCGCCGTGGTCGAGAACCGTGATGGCCCGACTCACCCGCATCACCAGGCTCATGTCGTGCTCGATCAGGAGCGTCGTGATCCCGCGTGCGTCAATGCGCTCGAGCAGCAGGACCAACTCCTCTGTCTCCATTGTGTTCATCCCCGCCGCCGGCTCGTCGAGCAGGAGCAGGCGCGGCCGCGTGGCCATCGCGCGCGCGATGGCCACGCGGCGTCCGTCGCCGTACGAGATCTCCTTGGCCGGGCGGTCGGCCAGGTGCGCGATGCGCACGAAGTCGAGTAACTCGTGCACATCCTGCCGCGCCGTCTTCTCCTCGCGCCGCGCCCACGGCACGCCCAGAATGATGCTTGCCGCGTCGGCCCGCATCCGAGGGTTGCACCCCGCCAGCACGTTGTCGCGCACGGTCATGTTGGGGAATAGGCGTGTGTTCTGGAAGGTGCGGGCGATACCCTCCTTGACGACCTGGTGTTCGGAGTGGCCGGCGATCCCCTTACCCCGGAAGACGATCGCGCCGCCGGTCGGCTTGAGCGTCCCGGCGATCATGTTGAAGAGCGTCGTCTTGCCGGCGCCGTTGGGACCGATGACCGCGCTGATCCCGCCCTCTGTCACGGTCAGGTCGACGCCGTTGACGGCGGTGACGCCGCCGAAGCGCCGCGTGAGGCCGCGCGTTTCGAGCAGAGCGCCCCCGGCGCTCATGAGTCTCTCCCAGTGGCCACGCCGGCGCGCTCCTCCGAAATGCGCGCCGACGCCCCCTCCGCTGTGTCCTTCTCATCTGAGGTGGACATGCCCGCGGCGCGGCCGGCCGCGCGCATTTCGGAGGAGCGCGCCCGGCTTGGTAGCAGCCCACCCGGCCGCACGATCATCAGGACCACCATGATCATGCCGACCACGATGAAGCGGGCCGCGGCGTACTCTCGCAGGTATTCCGGCACCACCACCAGGATGGTCGCGCCCACGATGACCCCGCGGATGCTGCCCATCCCCCCTAGCACGACCATGGCCAGGACGAGGATCGATTGGTCGAGCGAGAAGCTGACCGGACTGATGTATGACTGGCTGGCGGCGAAGACCGGGCCAGCCAGTCCGCCGATCATGGCGCCGATGGCGAAGGCCAGCAGCTTCATGCGCACGGTGTCGATGCCCACCGCGCGGGCGGCGTCCTCGTCCTCGCGGATGGCCGCCCAGGCGCGGCCAATGCGCGACGCCTGTAGGCGCGACACGCAGAAGATGACGATGGCGCAGAGCGCGGCCAGGAGGTAGTAATACTGCGGGGTGGAGTTGACGTCGAACTGGTAGCCGAAGATGTTGGGGTAGTCCAGCGCGGAGACACCCTGGGGCCCGTTGGTCAACGCCATGGCGTTGTTGGCGACGATCTGGATGATCTCGCCGAAGCCGAGCGTGACGATGGCCAGGTAGTCGCCACGCAAGCGCAGGGTCGGAGCGCCGAAGCTAACCCCGAAGATCGCGGCGACGATCGCCGCGATCGGTAAAATGACCAGGAACGGCCAGTGCAGGCCGAACTGCGGCGAGGCCAGGAAGGCGTAGAGGTAGGCGCCAATGGCGTAAAAGGCGATGTAGCCCAGGTCTAGCAGGCCGGCGAACCCCACGACCACGTTGAGGCCCAGGGCTAGCAGCACGTAGAGCCCCACGTTGACCGCCGTCTGCATGGCCCCCGCGTCGAGATAGCGGGGCAGCAAGAGCGCGACGAGGACGACGATAACATCCAGAATGGGCCCCGACCGCCCCCGCAGGGGCGGCGGCAGGCGGCGATCGAGGGTGCCCTGCAGTTCCCGGCCCCAACCGGGGAGGGGTGAGTTGAGACGCAACTTCATCGGCACGCCCTCATCGTGTGACGCGCTCGCCGAGGATGCCGGTCGGCTTGATCGTCAGGATAACGATCAGGATGACAAAGGCGAACACGTCCTGGTAACTGGGTCCGATCACGCCGTTGGTGATCTGCGGCAGGTAGCCGGCGGCGAAGCTCTCGATCAGGCCCAGCAGGATACCGCCGAGCATAGCGCCGGGGATGTTGCCGATCCCGCCCAGCACCGCCGCCGTGAACGCCTTGATGCTGGGAATATAGCCCATCGTGAAGGTGACCTGACCGTATTTGATCGCGTAGAGCACGCCGGCGGCACCGCCGAGCGCCGAGCCCAGCAGGAATACCAACGCGATGACGCGGTCGGTGCGGATGCCCATCAGCCGCGCGGTCTGGATGTCCTCCGCTGTCGCCTGGATCTGCAGCCCGAAGCGGGTGCGGTGGACGAGCGTGTACAGACAGAGCATCAGCGCGAGGGCCAGCGGGATAATGATGATTTGCAGCAGCGAGACTTGGGCGCCGCCCACGTCGATGCCGGTGTCGGGCACCAGCGGCGGGTAGTACTCTGGGGCGCTGCCGGCTTTGAGTTGGACCGTGTTCTGCAGGATCAGCGCGACGCCGAGCGCGCTGATCAGCGGCGCCAGAATGGGGGCTACGCGGAGCGGTCGATACGCCACACGCTCGATGACCACGCCGATGGCGCCCGTCCATACCATGGCGATGACGATGCTTCCGACGATCGCCGCGCCGACGGCGAGCGCCGACAGCCCGCCGCCCACGACGCCCACGACGCCCAGCCCCCAGATGGCGGCGTAGGCGCCGAGGGTGAAGATGCCAGAGTAGGCGAAGTTGATCAGCTTGAGCACCCCATACACCATGGTGTAGCTGAGCGCGATGAGGGCATAAATGGCGCCCAGCGTCAGGCCGTTGAATAAGAGGCTGAGGAACTGCGCCACCATCCGTCCCCTTATCCCTTGCGCACCAGACTGAAGTTGGCGCCGGAGACCTTGTAGATGTAGATGGGCGCGTTGATCAGTTCGCCGCGCGCGTCGACCTTCTCGGCTCCCAGCACACCCTTATAGGTAATCGAGTGCAGCCGGTCGACGACCGCCGAGGAGTTCGTCGTCCCGGCCGCGTTCATGGCCGAGAGCAGGAAGCCCATCTGATCGTAGCCGTAGATAGAGTAGGGGCCGGCGACCGCGCCGAACGACTTCTTGTAGGCGCTGCTGAACTGGCGCAGGCCCGCCGACGAGTCGTAGGGCGGGGTGTCGACGGTCACGTAGGCCGTGCCGATGCTGGGGCCGCACCCCTTGATGAAAGCCGGATCGAACAATCCGTCCGCCCCCATGAAGGCGCCCTTGAAGCCGGCGGCGCGCGCTTGCTTGCACAACGGGCCGCCGACGGGGATCGTGCCGCCAAAGTAGATGGCGCCCGGGTGCTTGGCCAGCACCGGGTTGAGCGCGCTGGTGTAGTCCTCCGTACTCGCGCTGAGCGCCGTATTGCCGTAGATCGTGAGCCCATCTTTCTGGGCGGCATTGTAGAATGTAGAGGCGACGCCCTGGCCGAAGGCCTGCGAGTCGTTGAACACGGCCACAGACTTGACGCCGAGCGTTTCCTTGGCGGTCCGGGCCATGTCGACACCCTGCACGTTGTCGTTGGCGCCCAGGCGGATCAGGTTCTTGAAGCCAAACGTCGTGACCTTGGGGTTCGAGGACACCGTGATCTGGGGGATGCCAGCGGCGTGGTAGATCGGCTCGGTGGGGATGGTGACACCGCTGTTGAAGTGGCCGATGATGCCGTTGATGTGCATAGCGACGAAGCGGCGGGCCACGGTGACGCCCTGCTGCGGGTCGGCCGCATCGTCGAGCGGCATCACCTTGACCTTTGCCCCAGCCAGTGCTCCGCTGAACGTGAACGTCTGAGCCTGGAGCTTAACGCCGTTGAGATAGCCCTGGCCGAAGTACGCCTGGTCGCCCGAGAGCGGGCCGGCGAAGCCGATCGTGATCGTCGGCGCCGCCGGCGCCGCGCCGAGGCGGGGTGACGCAAGGGCGTTCCCGCCGGATGTCACGATGAGCCCGCCGACCGCAGCCGTTGCCAGGCCGGAGATGAATGTAGAGCGCCGCTTCATGATGCCTCCTAGACCACTAATGGTCTGACCTTTAGACCACGCCAGGCCTATGCAGTCTGGTGTGGCGCTATGATAACACGGTCTACAGGCGCCGTCAACATAGCAGGCAACGGCGCAGCCATCGCTGGTGGCGGCTACACGGCGCGCAGCGCCTCGCGGACGGCCCCGATCACGCGATCCATGTCCTGCTCAGTGTGTATCGTGGCCAGGACAGAGTGCAGGGCCGCGGAGGGCGACAGGTAGACGCCCTGCGCGAACATGGCATGGGCGAAGCGGTTGAAACGCTCGCGGTCGACGTGGGCCGAGAAGTCGCGGAAGTCGCGGATCGCGTCGACCGATTCGTGGTTGGGCAGCAGGAACATCACCTGCAGCATCGGCCCGACGTTCTGTACCAGCCCCGGCACGCCCACCTCGGCCAGCGCCGCGCGCAGTCCGGCGACGAGACGCTCGGCCAGGGCGTCCATGTGGCGGTAGGCCGCGCCGCCATCGGCGTCGAGCATAGCCAGTGACTCGCGCACGACGGCCAGCAGCGTTGGGTTGGCGTTCTGCGTGCCATAGTGCAGGACGCCACCCCAGCGCAGTGTCTCCATGATCTCGGCGCGCCCGGCGATCGCGGCCACGGGGAAGCCGGCGCCGAACGCCTTGCCAAAGGTCACGATGTCAGCCTGGACCCCGAAGCGTTCCTGCGCGCCGCCGCGCGCCAGCCGGAAGCCGGTCACCGTCTCGTCGATATACAGGAGGGTCTCGTAGCGGTCGGCTAGCTCGCGCAGCGCGGCCAGGTAGCCGGGGGCGGGCGGGATGACGCCCATATTCGCCATCACCGGCTCGGTGACGATCGCCGCGACCTGGCCGGGATGGCGCTTCAGGGCGCGCTCCACGCGGTCCGCGTCGTTCCACGGTACCAGGATCGTGTCGTCGAGCGCGCCCCGCGTGAGCCCGGACGAGTCCGGCACGGGGATGGGGTCGTTGCGGTGCCCGACGGCCGCCAGCGGGAGCGGGTTGGAGGAGACGCTGAACGCGTCGGACCAGCCGTGGTAGTGGCCCTCGAACTTGATGAACTTGCGCTTCCCCGTGTAGCCGCGGGCCAACCGCAGCGCGCCCATCGACGCCTCTGTCCCCGTGTTGGCGAAACGCACGCGCTCCACGCCGGGTACCATGGCGCGGATCCGCTCGGCGACCTCTACTTCGGTCTCGTTGGCGGTGGCAAAGAGGGCGCCGCGCTCCGCGGCCGCCTGTAACGCGGCGACCAGGCGCGGATGAGCGTGGCCGTGGATGAGCGCCCCGTAGGCCAGCATGATGTCCAGGTAGTGGTTGCTGTCGGCGTCGATCAGCGCGCCTCCCTGGCCGCGCGCCATGAACAGCGGGTACGGGCGGTAGTTGGCCGTCCCGCGCGAGGGAGAGCTGACCCCTTCGACAAGCACGCGCGACGCGCGCTCGTAGAGTTCCTTCGAGCGGGCCGTGGAGCGCGGCGCCGTGGGCGCCGGGGCCTTCGTCCGCCCCTCGGCAGGCACTAGGATGGGCGGGATAGTGGTATCAGCCATGAGTGTTCCTTTCTCGTCCGCGTGTCTATTCGGACACGGACGCGCTTGACGGGTTGATGTCCTACAGTGTACTGTCTTTGTCACAAGGGGCACGCCGCGCGGACGGAGGAGGAGAGGACACGCGATGGGTGACGCAACAGTTCTGGTCGTGGGGTTAGGAGATCTAGGCGTGCGCGTGCTCCAGGCACTGGCCCGCCTACCCGAGATCGGCTGGCTCGTCGGTGCCAGCCGTGACGTCGAGCGCGGCGCGGCCTATGCCGCGCAGGCGGCGCTAATCGCCCACCTGGCGGCCGGGCCGCGTCAGGTCCTGTTCCGGCGCCTCGACGTGCTCGAACGGCCGGTAACTGTCGGGCTGCTGCGACAGCTCGATCCCGACATCGTGGTCATGGCGGCCTCACAGCACACATGGTGGCGCGCACGATCCGGCGACCCGGCCCGCGCGGCCGCGTTGGCCGCGCTGCCCTACGGGGCCTGGCTTTCGCTGCATCTGCGGCCGGTACGCGCGCTGATGGAGGCGCGACGCGAGGCCGGCGTGCGCGCGCGGGTCGTCTGCCTCCCGCTACCCGACATCGTGGGTCCCGCGCTGGCGCCACTGGGCCTTGCCCCGGACATTGGGGCGGGCAACGTGACGCAGGCCGCGACTAAGTTGGCTATCCTCGCGGCGGACTCCGCGCGCGTCGACCGCGAAGCGGTGCGTGTGCGCCTGGTGATGCACCACGCTGTCGAGCGCCTCGCCTTCGGTCTTTTTGCCTCGCTGGGCGGCGCTGAGTCGGAGCCGGCCGGTGATCCGCCCTGGCTGGCCGACGTTAGCGTGCAGGGCGACCCCGTCCCCGCCGCGCGGGTCGATACGCTCTTCCACGCTCCCTATGCGCTCCCCTCGGGCACGGCCAGCCAGGAGTTGACGGCCGCGGCCACGGCGCATCTCGTCGCGGCCCTCCTCTCGGAGCAACCCCAGCACACCCACGCGCCAGCCCCACATGGACGCCCCGGCGGTTATCCCGTCCTGGTGTCGCGGGACGCCATCACGCTCGATCTGTCTCCGGGCGTCGACGAGGCGCGGGCTCGTGCGATCAACGAGTTGGCCGCCCGATGGGATGGGATAGAACAGATCCTGGCCGACGGGACGATCGTTTTCACCGAGGCCATCGCCGCGGCCACCGAGCGCATCCTCGGCCGGGCACTGGAACGCATCGCCCCCGATGAGCAGGCGGCGCTGGCCGACGACATGGCGCGGCGGGCGGTACGGGTATAGGTGGGGTCTGTGGAGGGATCGATGGCTGCTGAGGTTGGCCTTGTCTATGATGACCGCTATCTGCAGCACAATCCTGGCGCCGCCCTGCTACCCGGCAGCGGCCGTCCCTACCCGTTCGTCGATCACCTGCTGCATCCGTCCAACCACTTGCTCGTGGCGCGCGTCAAGCATCTGCTTGACCTAACAGGTCTCGCAAGGCGGTTTACGCGCATCGACGCGCGCCCGGCCACGGACGACGACTTGTTGGCCTACCACACCGCCGCGTACCTCGCGCGCGTCGCGGCGTTGAGCGATGGCGCCGGCGGCGACACGGGCGACCGCGCGCCGATCGGCCCAGGCGGAGATGCGATAGCGCGCCTGGCGGCGGGCGGCGTCCTCGCGGCCGTCGACGCGGTGATGGGCGGCGTGGTGGACCGCGCCTTCGCGCTGGTGCGCCCTCCCGGCCACCACGCCATGGCCGACCACGGCATGGGCTACTGCGTTTACAACAATGTGGTCGTCGCGGCTCACCATGCCCGTCGTCGGTGGGGCCTTGAGCGGGTACTCGTCGTCGACTGGGACGTACACCATGGCAATGGGACGCAGGACGCTTTCTACACCGATCCCCATGTGCTCTTCATCTCGCTGCATCAGGATAACCTTTATCCGCAGGGGTGGGGTAGTGTCGAGCAGGTCGGTCATGGGCCAGGGAGCGGGTTCACCGTCAACGTCCCACTCCCGGCCGGCACGGGCAACCATGGCTACGCGGCGGCCTTCGCGCAGGTCGTGGCTCCGATCGCGCGCCAATTCCAGCCCCAGTTCGTGCTCGTTTCCGCCGGCCAGGATGGGAGCAACGCCGACCCGGAGGGCCGCATGTGCCTGACCACCGACGGGTACCGCGCTATGACGACCGCGCTGCGGGCCGTCGCCGACGACTGCTGCGACGGGCGTCTGGCGCTCCTACAGGAAGGCGGTTACGCCGAGTTCTATGCCCCCTATTGCACGCTAGCTATCCTCGAAGCCCTCGCCGACGCGCGTACTGGCGTCGAGGAACCTTTCCCGCCCGAGCGGGTCGCGGCCATGCCGCAGACCCTCAGTCTCTCGCTCGACGCTGCGGCCGCCCTGGAGCAGGTCCGTCGCGCACAGCAGCGTTATTGGTCTGACCTTTAGACCCCCATTCTTGCTTTCGCCGCCCCGTATCGCTATCATAACAGTGAGATTGACGGGCCGGCGATCGCGGTCGGACGGCCAGTGGAGGTGCGGCATGACGATGACGATGCGGGCCGTCGGCCGGCCGCGTCCCACCCCGCTGCTCGTCGCCAAGGGCGCCGTGGCCGCGCCACGGCCGCTCCCCCGGACCGCCTTTTGCCGCGACAGGGATGTCCCCTCGGAGATGGCCTATAAGCTGCGTTGTCGCGCCGACGGCGCCATCAGCTACCACATGCACCTTGGGCTGAACACATGGTCAGCGACACTAGAGGCGCTCCACGACATCACGGCCGCGCTCGCGTCCGACGGCCAGCGCGTCGACCGCTTCGGTCTCTGCCTCGATCGCGGCATGAGCCTGCTTGAGGCGCGGCGCGGGGCGGCGCGCAAAGAAACCGGCCCGCGCCTGGCGGAGGGCGACTGGGACGAGATGGCCAACGGTGTCCCGGTGCAACCGCACTTGGGCGACTTTATGATCGGGACGCCGGCCAGCCTCGAGAATACGGTGCGGGCGCTGGGCGCCGGCGTGACGACGATCGGCAACCTGGGCCAGTACTTTGCCTTCGACACGCCGGGTGAGAGCGACGACGTCGACGTCACCGAGGCGACCGTGATGGCGCTCGCCGCGATGGCTGCCGCGCGGCCCCACGGGGCGCTCGTCCATTCATACCTCGACGACGGACCCGCCATGCAGTTCTCGCATTACGGCGCCTACGTTGGCTGGGCCGCGCTCGAACTCTACATCGTCGAGCGCCTGCTCGGCGCGCGGCTGGCCCACTGTTTTGGCGGCCTCGTGCCCGATCCGGCCACGCGCGCCATGCTGCACTTTGCCCTCGACGACCTGCGCGACCGCGACTCGGTGGGCTCGATGATCTACGGCAACACGGTCGACTACACGGACAACCACGTACACAACGCCGCCGTGCTCTCGACCTGCCTCCTCGTCGACATCGCCGCGCAGCTGCGCCGCCCCACGGGGCATGCCATCATGCCCGTCCCTCTCACTGAAGCGGAGCGCATCCCGAGCGCGGCGGAGATCATCGCGGTGCAGCGCGTCGCGCGGGCGACCGAGCGGGAGGCCCGCCGGTGCGCCGATCTCTTCGACTGGTCGCGCCTGGAGCGCATGGGCGCCGCGCTGGCCGATTATGGCCGCCGCTTCGCCGCGCGCGTCCTGGCCTTGATGGCGGAGGACGGCGTCGATACCGGCGACGCGGCCGCGCTCCTGTTGGCACTGCGCCGCGCCACGCCGACGGAGTTAGAGCGGCGCGCCGCCCTGCCGGCCACGCCCGACATCGCGCGCCTCGAGCCCTGGAAAGCGGGGCAGGTACGCGCGCACGCCGCGCGAATCGGGACGGCAACGCCGCATCTGGCGGGTATGCGTGTGATCCTGGCGGTGTTGGAAGTACACGACGTGGTCCGCGACGCGCTGGCTGTGGCCTTGCCTCGACGGGGTTGCGAGGTGATCCTGCTGCCGAGCATCGCTACGCCGGCCGGGATCGCGCGGGCGGCGGTCGAGGAGGATGTCGACGCCGTCGTGGTTGGCGTCTACAACGGCTGGGCTCTGTCCCTGGCGCGCGAGCTGCGCGCCGCATGCGCGGCGGAGGGGTATGAGGGAGCGGTTGTCTTCGGCGGACGGCTCAACGAGGACATGGGCGGACCGTTGCCGGTCGACGTGCGTCCGCAATTGGCGGGGCTCGGCGTGCGTTGCGTCGAGCGGGCGGAGGATGTGGGGCCGCTGCTCGCCGGGCTGAAAGGGGCGCGGGACGATGTACACGCTTTGTAGGCCGCGCGAGGATGGCCATGGTCGCTAACAAACCGGACGCGTGGCCGCGCGGGCTCTTCACTGCGGTCCGCCCCACGCGCGGCTTCGAGGACATCGCGCTGCACATCCAGCAGGCCGTCGCCAGCGGACAACTCAAGGACGGCGACCGCCTGCCGAACGAGCGCGACCTGGGCGCCCTGTTCGGGGTCAGCCGCGCCACGTTGCGCGAGGCGCTGCGGGTGCTCGAAGGGGCTGGCGTGGTCGCCGTTCGCCGGGGGGCGAGTGGCGGCGTCTTCGTCGCGGAACCCAAGGCCGATCAGGTGGCGCGGGCGCTCGAAGCCTTGATCCGCTTCCGCGGCGCCACGGCGGTTGAGTTGGCTGATTTTCGCGTTAGCTTCGAGGGCGAGACGGCCTACTGGGCCGCCAAGCGGGCCACGCCAGCGCAGGTTGCTCGCCTGGCCGAGATCGCGGGCGCGTATGCGCGCCAGGCCGAAGACCAGGAGGCGCAGTGGGCGTTGCTCGTCGACATAGATGTCTCGTTCCATCAGGAGGTGGCGCGCGCCGCGCACAACCAGATTCGCGTGGCCATCATGCTGGCCATCCACCAGGCGCTCCACGATGCCTCACTGTCCATCGAGCCACTGGGCGACTCAGCCGTCCGCCGCGTCGAGGCGGCCGAACTGGAGGCCATCGCCTATGCCATCAGCCGGCGCCGGCCGCGCGTGGCGCGGCAGTTGATGCGCAAGCATGTGCTCTGGAACGCGCGGGCCGAGGCCGTGGAGCAGGGTCGACTCGGCGGCAGCGCGGATGAAGGAGTCAGCGCGTGAGTACCTTTGAGGTATCCCCATGCGTGTCGATGCGGTCGTAATCGGCGCCGGGATCGTGGGCGCGTCGTGCGCCTACTTCCTGGCCGTGGGAGGATTGCGCGTCTGCATCGTGGAGCGCGGTGGTGTGGCCAGTGGGACCAGCGGGGCCGGCGAGGGCAACATCCTGCTCTCCGACAAGGCGCCGGGGCCGGAGCTGGAGATGGCGAAACGTGGTCTCGAGGTCTGGAAAAGCCTAGCCCGTGAGCTAGAGGATGACTTTGAGTTCGAGGAGAAGGGGAGCATCGTGGTGGCCGAAACCGAGGCCAACCTGCGCTCGCTCGACGCCAGTGTCGCCGCCCTGTGCGGCGCCGGCGTCGTGGCTCACGCGCTCGACGCGGCGACATTGCGTGAGGAGGAGCCCTACCTCGCCCACGACGTGGCGGGCGCCGCCCTGTTTCCAGGGGACGCACAGGTGCAGCCGATGCTGGCCAGCGCGGCGCTGGTACGAGCAGCGCGGGCGCGTGGCGCGATACTGCTCACGCACACGACGGTGCGCTCGATCGAGCGCGACAACAAAGGCGCGATCCGCGGCGTCACAGCCGACGCCCACTACATTGAGACGCCGCGCGTGATCGTCGCCGCGGGCCCCTGGAGTAGGGAGATCGCGGCGCTCGCGGGGATCAACCTGCCGATCCAGCCGCGCAAAGGGCACATCGTGGTCACGGAGCCACTGCCGCGGCTGATCCGCCATAAAGTCCTGGAGGCGAGCTACGCTGACACGGTGCAGAGCGGGGACGCCGCGTTGCAGGTCGCCGCAGTCGTCGAGGGTACGTCTAGCGGTACTATCCTGTTGGGCAGTAGCCGGCAGCTCGTCGGATTCGAGCCGACGGTCGAAACGCACGTGGTGCGGGCCATTGTGTCACGGGCGGTGCGCTACTTCCCCATCCTGGCCTCGGTGCATGCGCTGCGCGCGTACGTTGGGTTCCGCGCCTTCGCGCCCGATCACCTGCCGGTCGTGGGCGCGGTGCCGGAGGCGCCCGGCCTCTACGTCAATACCGGCCACGAAGGGTCGGGCATCTGCCTAGGGCCGATCAGCGGCAAACTGCTGAGCCAACTCGTGCTCGATCAGGCGCCCGACCTGGACATGACGCCCTTCCGACTTGCCCGCTTCGCGGAGAGCCAACGCACAGCGGCGCTGAATCACCAGTAATTGACTATCATGTGTAGGGGTTGGAGATAGTATGCGATTCAGGAAAATGATCACGGCGGTGGACTCGCACACCGAGGGCATGCCGACGCGCGTTGTGACCAGCGGCTTCGGTCCCGTCCCCGGCGCGACCATGTTCGAGAAAAAAGAGTACGTCGAAGAGCATCTGGACCACTTGCGCACCCTACTCATGTTCGAGCCGCGCGGACACGGCGCCATGTCTGGCGCGGTGCTGCTCCCGCCCGCCGACCCCACAGCGGATCTTGGGGTCGTTTTCATCGAGGTCAGCGGCTGCCTGCCTATGTGCGGACACGGTACCATTGGGGTCGTCACCGTGGCGCTGGAGACGGGGCTGCTCCCGGTCGTCGAGCCCGTGACGCATGTGACCCTGGACACCCCCGCCGGGCGGGTCGTGGCCGAGGCGCGGGTGCGAGACGGTCACGTCGAGAGCGTGACGTTGCGCAACGTGCCGTCCTTCCTGTACTGCCGCGACATCACCGTGGACGTCCAGGGGCTGGGGGTTGTCCATCTCGACATCGCCTACGGCGGGAACTTCTACGCCATCCTGCCGGCGGCGGCGGCCGGCCTCTCGCTCCAGGAGGGCGGCGCGCAGCGTCTGATCGACGCGGGGATGCGCATCATGGAGGCGGTTGGCCGCCAGGTACCGCTGCGCCACCCGCTCAACGCGGGAATTGACGAGATCAAGCACACCATGTTCACGGGTCCGGCCGGCGCGCCGGGGGCACACGCCAGGAACGCCGTCGTGATCTACCCCGGTGCCATCGACCGCTCCCCTTGTGGGACGGGGACGAGCGCGCGCATGGCCCAACTCCACGCGCGCGACGCGCTCCCGCTGGACAAGGATTTCGTTCACGAGAGCTTCATTGGCTCACTCTTTACGGGACGGTTGGTCGAGGATGTCGATCTCACGCCGGAGTTGCCGGCCGTTGTCCCCACGATTACGGGCCGGGCCTGGGTGACGGGCTTCCAGCAGTTCGTGCTCGATCCCGACGATCCCTTCCCGGCCGGATTCCTGGTTCGATGACCGATCTGCGCATCCAGAGCGACCGAGACAGCGCCGCGATCGAGCGCGGCCTGTCCTTCGAGTTTACCTTCGACGATCAGCCCATCAGGGCGTATGACGGTGAGACGATTGGGGCGGCGTTGACGGCGGCCGGCGTCGTCACCTTCCGCACCACGCGCCGGGGACGCCGGCCACGCGGTCTCTTCTGCGGGATAGGTGTATGCTACGACTGTCTGGTAGTGGTGGACGGCCAGCCCAACCGGCGCGCCTGCCTCACGCCGGCGCGCCCTGGGGCGGTCGTCCACACGCAGCATGGCACGGCCGAGGACTACTATGCCTACAGAGACTGAGATCGCCATCGTCGGCGCTGGTCCCGCTGGCCTGGCAGCGGCTGCCGCTGCCAGCGCGGCGGGATGCCGCGTCACGATAGTCGACGCCTACAACCGCCTGGGAGGCCAGTACTACAAGCAGACACCGGCCGAGTTCGGCGCCCAGGCGCCGCACACGTTGCACCACGACTTCTCCGTAGCCGAGCGCCTGTTCGCCGCCGTCACAGACTGTCCAAGCGTCTCCAAACACCTGGGCGCGTCGGTATGGACGGCGCAGGGGCCGTCCGCGCCTGGCGAGCCCACCACGCTCTACGTCACCGGCGAAGAGGGCGGCGATGAACTGCGCGCGCGGCACGTCATCCTGGCTCCGGGCGCTTATGACCGCGCGCTGCCCTTCCCAGGGTGGGATCTGCCGGGCGTGATGACGGCGGGCGCGGCACAGAGCCTGGTCAAGAGCCAGCGCGTGCTGCCGGGCCGGCGCGTCGTGCTCTCCGGCTCCGGCCCGTTCCTGCTGCCGGTCGCGGTCAGCCTGGCGCAGGGTGGCGCGGAGGTCGTGGCCGTGTACGAGGCCACGACAGTGGGAGGATGGGCGCGCCACGCCCCACGCGCCTGGGGCCACTGGGACAAGTTGGCCGAGGGACGCGACTACGCGATGACGCTGCGCAAGCACGGGGTACCGGTGTCCTTCGGTCGCGCTGTCGTGCGAGCCGAGGGCGACAGCCGCGTGCAACAGGTCACGGTGGCCCAGCTCGCGGCCGACTGGAGTCCGATTCCGGGTAGCGAGGAACGGCTCCAGGTCGACACGCTGTGCACGGGTTACGGTTTCGTGCCTTCGACCGAGCTCTCCTACCTGTTGGGCTGCGCGCACCGCTTCGAGCCGGTCCAGGGCGCCTTCATCGCCCGCCACGACGGCGACATGCGTAGCAGCCGGCCGGGTATCTTCGTCGCGGGCGAGATCACGGGGATCGGTGGGTCGGCCGTGGCGCTGCCACAGGGCGCCATCGCCGGACTGGCAGCGGCGCGCGCGTTGGGCCGCTTGAGCGTGGATGACGCCGCCCAGCGCATGGCCCCGCATCGCCGCGCGCTGCGCCACCAGCATGCCTTCGCCACGATGCTGCAGCGCATCTTCCAGCCGGGGTCCGGCTGGATGACATGGATGGCGCCGGACACGATCGTGTGTCGCTGTGAGGAGGTGACGCGCCGTCAGATCGAAACGGCGATTCAGGAGTACCACGCACATGACGTCAAGACGGTCAAGTCTACCACCCGCTGCGGCATGGGACTGTGTCAGGGTCGTGTCTGCGGTCACGTCGTCGCCACGCTCACGGCAGCCTTAAGCGGCCGCGGCCTGGAGGACGTCGGAGCGTTCACGGGTCGCCCGATTGTCAAGCCGGTGTCACTTAGCGCGCTAAATGCTTCCAACGAATAGTTGCGGTATGGAAACCGCCGTTTTGAGCGTGATTTCGCGCTAAAGTACCGCAACATCAACCTGGAAGCATTTAGTGGAAGGACATTGACGGCAACGAACTAGGTGGTGCTGGTCGATGCGCGAGGAGAGCAAGCAGCATGCAAGGACGTAATCCCGTGTTGGCTTGTATATTGGGGGGGGTGTCGATTCCACGACGGCGGTGAGGACGTTATGGTGGCTGCGGCGACGACCGCCCACGGTAGGCCTGTCGCTAAGTTCCTGACGAAAACCTACAACGTCCCAGATAACTAGGATATGTTGTAGTTCTATTTATGCGCCGTTGACCCTTGTAGTACGCTCATACACGCGGAACAGGCTCCATATAACAAGTATTATTT
>JAABUJ010002057.1_pt1 | contig 26386 bp, 32 predicted proteins | sample 5559131 | NCBI WGS metagenome assembly JAABUJ01 (sample SAMN10711875, study PRJNA513366) | rock metagenome | isolation source: Antarctica rocks | place: Antarctica: Victoria Land, Mt New Zealand nord | collected 2016-01-07
GTCAGACGGACAGCTTCCTCACGGAACTCGGGAGCATATCGCGGGGACTCGTTTCCCATGGGGACCTCCTTGCTGAGACGCATAGTCTCCTAGCTTCAGGGTGTCCACCAAACAGATGCAAGCCCACATGCCTTCACACTACTGCATTGAGACTTCATATCCTCTCCTCGTACCTCTGCGGGCAATGGGACCATTGTTCGTCAGTATATTCCCTCGCTCAGCCAAAAGGAAGTGACTACCAGAGGAAAGTATCCTTGACCAGGACTATCCATAGGTTGAGCGTCGATCAGGGTTGATCCTGTCTCGCCCCCTCCTCACGTCGTGATGCGGTAGTGGAGATGAACCACGCCGTTGCCAAAACGGCGTTCGTCCAGCAGTTCGAGCTTCAAGCGGATGGTGTTGGGGACGGACTGTGTGCCGCCTCCCACCACGATGGGCGCGACGAACAGCTCCCACTCGTCGACCAACCTGGCCTTGATCGCCTGGGCGGCGAGGTCGGGGCCGCCCACAGTGATGTCACGTCCCGCTGTCACTTTCATCCGACGGACCGCTTCAGGGTCGAAGTGTCGCTCGATCCGCGTCCTGGCGCTTGATGCCGTCTCCAGTGTCGTGGAGCACACGACCTTGTCGGCCGCCTGCCATATCTCGGTGAAGTCCTGCACGAAGGGCGGCCGGTCGGCAAGGGTATGCGTAGTCTCCCAGTAGACCATCGTCTCGTACATCCGGCGGCCGTAGAGATACGTGCCGACCGGCCGCTCGAGGTCGTTGACGAATCTGTGCATCTCCTCGTCCGGTTCAGCCCAGTCGAAATTGCCGTCCTCGTCCGCTATGTAACCGTCGAGCGACATGATCGTCGAGTAGATCAGCTTGGCCATGGTGGACCTCCCTTCACGCATACTAATTGCATTTACAACGATATCCCACCGTTGCCGGGTCTCACTGAGCTAATTCAGCAGTAGTGATACAGTAGGCCTCAGTGTTTCAATGGAGACGGCCCAAGAGGAAGCGTCCAGGATCGAGCGAATGCGCGGGGACTCGTTGAAGGAGGTACGGGAAACCATGTTGGAGCAGAGCGAGCCGGTCGAGCGCGCACCATCGACCGAGTATGAGATCCGGGCTGCCACGGTCGGGGAGCTAACGCCGCTGGCTGGCCCGATCCAGATCGCCGACTACGACCCCCAGTGGCCGCGGCTCTTCCAACGTGAGGCCGATCGAATCCGAGCCGCGCTCAACGATCGGGCCTTGCTGATCGAACACGCCGGCTCCACCGCTGTACCGGGGCTTGCGGCCAAACCCAGGATCGACATCGTTCTCGTGGTAGCCGACTCAGCAGACGAGCCGGCCTACGTCCCCGCCCTGGAAGCTGCCGGCTATGTGCTCCGAATCCGAGAGCCGGATTGGTACCAGCATCGCGTGTTCAAGGGGCCGGACACCGACACCAACCTCCATGTCTTCTCGCCTGGATGTCCAGAGATCGACCGCATGCTGCTGCTGCGTGACCACCTGTGCCGCAACGAATCCGATCGTCGACTGTACGAGCGCGCCAAGCGCGAGCTGGCCCGGAAGGACTGGAAATACACGCAGAACTACGCCGACGCCAAGACGGCGGTAGTTGAGGAGATCATCGCACGAGCAGGGAAGGGCGACCACGAACCTGATCTCGCCTGAGCGACAGAGGGAGGCCGGCGCCTATTCAGCGGTGGCCGGGGATTTCCTGCGAACCTCGAGCAGGTAGGCCACCATCATCTCTCCACCCAGGGCGAGGTGGTATGCGTCTGAGATGTGCTCTACCCGCTGAATCTGCTTGATGTGTTGGTGGAAGAGTGGAGAGAAGGGGAAAAAGCTGAAGTCGACCACCTTGATGGTTAGCCCCGCCTCCTCGGCGAGCTGCGCCGTCCGCATCTGGCTCAAGATGGAGAGCTGCATAATGTAGGCGGTTCCATCGTCGGTCAGCAGGTGTGGCAGCTGCCGGAGAAGGTGGTCGAGCATGGTGCGCCCCCAGTAATCGACGGGCCGGTGGCTGCTGACACGGGCGAAGGGATCGACCGGCATCTGGTACAGGCTGGCGACGATCAGATCGTACGTATCCTCCGGCGACCAGTCGTAGAGATCGACCGCCGCTGCGCTCACTCGATCCGACACCCCGTTGCGGAAGGCGTTCGCCAGGGTATTGGCCGCCGCCTCCGGCTGAATGTCTATGGCATGGACGCGCGTCGCGCCGTTCAAGGCGAGCTGAACGGTAAGAATGCCGCTGCCGCAGCCAACGTCCAGACAGCGCTGCTGGTTCCCCACTCCGGTCTGAAAGAGATACTTCCACACCAGGAAGCTGCCCAGCGTCGGCACGAAAACACCGGGCTCGCAGACAATGCGCGGCAACGGGAGCGGATACAGCGAGCGGTCCCGCTCATCGAGCCACGGTGGGGGCGCGCCAGGCGGCGCCGGCGGAGGCGCCGGGTGCTCGGTCTCCACGCCGACGACATCGTTGGCCAGGGTGGGGCTCTGCCCCGGTTGGGTGCCCGCCAGGGCGTGGCTCGCGGCTGCGATGTGGTCGGATGTGACACCGCAGCATCCGCCGATGATCTGAGCCCCTTCTGCCCGCCACTGCAGGGCCAGGCGGGCGTACTCCTCCGGCCCCAGCCGGCGATCGAACTGCCAGCCCGTTTCAGAGTAGTAACCCAGGTTCGGGTAGACCCCGAGGGGCAGGTCCGTGAAGTCCCGTAGCCAGGGAAGCATGCCGGGCACGTGATCCGGCGGTAGGCAATTGATGAGCAGGGCGCTCACGCCCATAACCTCGAACCGTCGCGCCGCGCGGCCGAAGAGGTCTCCTTCTGGACCGCCCCAGTGCTCGCCATGGACCCCGCAGACGCCATGGACACACCGACGAAAACTGAGCCAGACGGGAAGACCGGTGTCCAGGAGTATCTGGATGGTAGGAAAGGTGACCTCCTCCCGGATCAGCGAGAGCGTTTCGAGCAGGATGAGGTCGGGCGGATCCTCGGCGAGTACGCGCGTCAGCAAGCGAATCGTTTCCTGGCGTTCGCGACTGTTCACATCGCCCGTGATGGCAAAGGCCAGGGCGCACTGGTCGGTCTTTCCACCCTCCGAGATCGCCTGCCGGGCCAGTCGAATGCCCAGCCGCGCAATATCCATCCAGTGGATCGGCCCGCCGAAGCTCGGCCCGCTCTGGGCCTCCATCTCTGGGGCGCTCAGGATGCCCCAGGTGTTGGTTGAGATGACATCGCACCCGGCGGCCACGTAGTGCTGGTGGACCTGGAGCACATCGTGCGGCACATCATACAGCGCCGCGGTGCCCCACATCCCCTTATCACGATTCCAGTAGCCCCCCGAGCCAAGGCGCTCTACCTCAGTCCCAACACCGCCATCAAGGATCACCGCTCGATCCTCCAGAATCAACTGCTGGACGCGCCCATAGGCCGGGGAGATGTGCCGTGGGGCCAGGCTCGATAGAGCATCAGCCGGCAGCAGCGATCCCGACCGATCGAAACGATTCATGATTGACCGCCTCCTTATAAACCGGACCTTGCCTTTAGTTTGCCACGACGGACTGTTTCCCCATGCAGGAGCAGGACCCGCTGACCGTCCGCTAGATGGATTGTCGGTAGCCGAAGAACTCGTGGTCCTGGTTGTAGCCTCCGTAGCCGCCGCCGATCTCCGAGAAGTGCGCGACGAACTCCACACCCTTGATCCACTTGACCTGCTTGAAGCCGAGCTGCGTCTCGTTACGCAGCCGCAGCGGGGCGCCGTGGCCGAAGGACAGCGGCTCACCATTCATGTCATAGGCCAGCATGGTCAGGTGATAGCTCATCTGCCCGATGGGGTGTGCGTCGTAGTAGATGCCCTGGTCGGGGCCATCACCGAGGGAGTAGAAGACGACCCACTGTGCTTCGGGCTGCGGCTTGACCAGGTCCATGATGGTCTGCATCGACACCCCGCCCCACCTGGCGACGCCCGACCATCCCTGAATGCAGAAGTGCTGGGTGATCTGCTCATGGTGTGGCAGCGCCCGCAGTTGTTCCAGATCGAGGTCGACCGGGTTGTCGACCAGACCGTTGATCCGCAGCCGGTAGTCCGCGAAGTTGCCGGCGAACAGCGCCTTGTACTCCTCCGAGGTGGGGTACTGCCCGTTGTGCCAGAAGTACGGAGAAATGTCCTGCTCGGTGTACTCGCCCGGGGTAGAGTCTACATGCTCGAAGAGACGCTGCACCGGGCCGATCAGCGCGAAGCCGACCCGCTGCACGACCCGTGGGTGACGGAAGGTGAACGGCGTTGCCGCCACCCAGCCGACGATGACCACCACCATGGAGGCCGCAAAGATCCAGAAACCCACCCAACTGTCGTCATTTCGCCCGGCGTAGATGTGATTGAGGTTGCGCAACAGGCCGGTGGTGAACACCAGGGTGACGTGGATCACGATGAATACCAGGAACCAGACCAGCACCAGGAAGTGCAGTGAGCGCGCCACCTGGATGCTGAGGACCTTGCTGATGGGCTTGAAGCGGGTGGACAGCGCGGGTGACATGCCGAGGCCGGTGATGAGCGCGAGTGGGCCGGCGACGAAGACGGTGATGAAGTAGGCGATCAGCTGCAGGCTGTTGTAGGCCACCCACCCGGTTTCGGTTGGCCAGTTCAGCGACAGATACTGGATCAGCACCGACAGGGCGTTGGAGAAGACCTCCCAGCTGGTCGGCACCAAACGCTGCCAGCGCGGGGTCGCGAACAGCAAGACATAGTAGACCAGGCCGTTGAGCAACCACAGGGTATCGGTACCCAGATGCCACCAGCGGGCCAGCCCAATGGAGTGGCGAATCCCCGGTAGGCCAACCTGCCCCGGGAGGCTGATCGAGTCTTGCTTGGCGGTCCACAATGGATCTTCGGGAACCGGCTTCTGGATTCGGAACCAGTCCTTGCCAGGTGTACTGTGGCGGGTCCAGTACAGCCGGGGGTGGTCGCTGAGGATCTGTATCCCCGACCGGATGATGAAGATCATCAAAAACAGGTTGAGGAAGTGCTGCGCTGCCACCCAGAGGGGGAAGCCCGCGTTCCGTTCGGAGCCGGCGAGCTGGACAGCGCCGGGGTAGTGCGCGATGAAGCGCTGCACCGACGGGATGCTGCGCAGCCCCTGAGCGATTGCCACCGCCACGATCAGCAGCACGAACCCGATGGGGAGTAACCAGAGCAGGTTGAACCATTTGCTCTGGCCGACGCGCACCCGTGGTGCGATGCCGTGCGCCTGCGGTATCGAGCCCGCCCAGGTGGCGGGATCGACGATATCCTCGCCCCTTGTCAGCTGCGACCGATAGCTCGACAAAGTCTCCGGTGAGATGCTCGACGGGGCTGGAGCGGGCAGATCGGCGGGTGTGGGTCGGTTGGCGTTGTCAGCCATGTACTGTCCCTCGCAGGCATGTACTCCAAAACGACTCGATCACCAATTCATTCTAACCGGCGCCGGTCTCGGTGGGTCGGGCGATCAGGACTGGGCATGGCGCCGTGTGCAACACCCGTTCCGACACGCTTCCCAGCAGGACCGCGTGCATCTCCCCCCAGCCGCGGCTGCCCATGACAATGAGACCGATGCCCTGCTCCTTGGCGTATCGCACGATCTCATCGGCAGCTGAGCCGCGTCGAACAACGGACTCGACCGGCGTGGTTATGTTCAACTCGGCCGCAGTCCTCTGCACGGCATCCTGGGCCGTCTTCTCCGCTGTTGCGGTTACGTCATCCCAAGAATCTTGGGAGAGCAGACCGCCATACCCGGCGTAGGTGTAAAAGGGCATGGTGTTGATTGGTACCACGACCGCCAGGATGGTGACGCGCGATAGCGCGGCAGGGTTCAGGAGATCGCGAACCATATGCGCCGCCTCCAGCGACGCCTCCGAGCCGTCGGTCGCCAAGAGCAGGTGTGTCGATGTCATCCGTTCCTATCCCTTCTCCAGCCTGCGTAGTGTGACGCAGGTGTAATGCGGGCCCATCCGCACCCATAGATCCCCTTCTACACTGTTCGGACCGTCCCGCTGAGCTGCAAACAACTCCTTGTGGTCTCCGCATGGGCTGAGAATCTGCTGTACCGCGTCCTGCCGGGAAGCCCGAACCGACAGCGTTCCGGTTCACACTGACGTATTCTGTCCTTTCGGCGGCCATATCGCAGCATGACCGAAGAATGAATCAGCTCTCCGGCTCATGGCGCTCGGATACATGGTCGTACCTGGTCCGCCCGATGGTCAGGAGGAAGACGCTATCCACGATCGCTTCAACGTCATGGCGCATTCCCGACTCCACGGCGAGCAACTGCCCAACTCTGAGTTCCGCGCTGGTATTGGGCAAGCGCACGCGCAACCCACCTTCAATCACCTGTATGGAAATGGGGCCGGAGGCGTGATGCTCGGACAGACCCGCCTCCGCCTTCAGCGCCATCAAGACAATGCGGAGGTCCGGCTCCTTGACCAGCGTCCGGCCGGCGGGACCACGCTCCTGATAGTTTCGCTGCCGCTTGAGTTGCTCCAACTCCGTATGCAGATCGAAGCGCAGAACTGGGGCCTCGATATCCGGGCCGCCGTGCTTTGGGCTGCGTGTTGCCCCGAAGAATGGATTGTCGGTTGGACCTTCACTCATACGCATACCTCACTACCTTCACGGTACCTCTGCGGTGATCGACCGAATACTGGGACGACTTGGTCTGACGGTAGCTTACGTTACTACAGAGCTTGGCCTACTAACCCGGAGAAATGGTCAGCATGTTCACTGATTCACACTATGATTGCATGAACCGGCGGTGCTTCAGCAGCTCGATGTGTTCCGGCTGAACGCGCTGCAAACGGTCGGCATGCTGATGGTGGCGGCAATTGCACTTGCGGCTCGCCGGCAGTTCCCGAGGCCCGGGCGACCTATGGCGGTCACCATAGGAGTGGGCGCGATGATCGGTCTGGGCTCGATCTTCTACTATCTGGGATTGATGCGGGTGCCGGTTTCGATGGCCATCGGCCTAGCCAACGGGTACGTGGTGGTCACCGTCCTGCTCTCCGTACTCATTGGCCATGCGACGCTGCCCTGGTCGAAGCGGCTGGCGATCGCGCTCACCGTGGCTGGTGTCGCGCTATTCACCGTATCCGCCAAATAGGCGGACCAGCAGTTCCTGCGCGCGTAAGCGCGGCCACCTCCCGCCCTGTCGCTGTAAGCTTGATCACATACTGAGGATCTATCTCGACCCACTCCCGACGCTGCAGGTCGGTCAATACATCCTCAATCAACGGACGGTCTCGCCTGAATCCCGCGCCGTCGCTGTATCCAAGCTGCCCTTCAAGGTCCTCTTCATTCGAGGGGCTCCGACCATCCCGCTCGAGGGCGTACATTGCCTCCAGTATGGCGACACAGAACTGGTCGAACTCTTGGCGAGCCGCCGTGGCGACTTCGACCAGATCCTCAACGAGCGGAATGGCGATATGGCGCGCTTCCGTGCCATCGCCCGAAGCCGGCTGCCCGGTGCGCTCATGCGGTGTTGGTACGTCATGCATGACGTTCTCCTTGTGAGCTAATGTAGAGCCAGTATAGACAAAGAATAGAGGTGAGCTACATGTGCAGAGAGTCGCCAGACAAGCACCAGGCCGTTGAGGAAGGAAGCGGGGCAGTCGCGCCGCCGATCGAGGAACTCTTCAGCTTCAATGAGGATCAGGTCGACTTCATGAGCGCCCAATCCTTCCCGTCGAGCGATCCCCCTCCGTCCCAGTCGACCACTGTCCCGCCAGAGTCATCGAAAGAAGGGGAGCAGAGCGGCGGCAACGGCTCGTGAAGAGAGCGGCGGACAAGCGTGTAGGATCTGGGGTGCGATTGGCTGATGCGGCAGGCTAGCCTGTGGGCGTAAACGCCACGACACTGCTGGGCGTCGTGACATAGAACTGGCCCTTCGGGCTGTGGAACACGCCGATAATGCTCCACGGCGTCCCACTTCGGTAGACAATTTCATCGCCGACAATCTGGTCGTTGTTGTCTCCGCCAAGTGTCAGTTTGTGTACTGTGCCTTCGTTGTAGCTACCGAAGTAGTAATCCCGACCGACAAACATGCCCTGGACCGGCGTGATCGTCGGGGAGTACGTTTTGATTGGATCGACAAACCGCTTGTCGTGGGCTATCCCGGTCACCGTTGGCCACCCGTAATTCCCGCCCTTCTCGACAATATCGATCTCATCATCCGTATCGGGCCCCTCTTCGTTCACATACAGCGTGCTGGTCTCCGGGTGAACCGCGATACCAAAAATATCTCGGAAGCCGTAGGCGTAGACGGGCGATCCTGGGAATGGGTTATCCGCTGGGATACTGCCATCCGGATTGATGCGCAGTAGCTTTCCACCCAAGGCCGTGATATCCTGCGCGAGTTCAGGGTCATCGCACTCTCCATTCCCGATGTATAGCGTGCCGTCTAATCCAAACGCCAGAACCCCTCCATCGTGGAATCTGCCGCCGGGTATGCCATCCAGAACGACTTCCTGTCCGCTGCCATCCTTCCGGACTCTGACCACGCGGTTCTCTATGGCGCCGTTGGACCCGCGATGGGTGTAGTAGCAGTAGATGAGGCCGCTGCTGTCGAAGGCAGGATCGAGCGCGATCCCCGTGAAGCCGGACTCGTGATTGCCAATCAGCGCAACCACCGGGAGTTCGGTGATGAGCCGGGCAGAGTCCGGATCCTTCTCGATCCTCTCGAAATCAATTTCCCATAATCTACCGGTAATGCGCTCGCTCAAGTGCGCTATGCCACTGCTCGCGAATGCCAACGTTACCGGAAACCCAGGCACATCCAGGGGTTTGGTCAACATGGGGGTCGCCTTTTTCCCAAAGAACCGTGCCCGAGTGTACCCGATTCCGTGCAAAAATGGGTAAACCACAGTGGGGTACCTGCCATGAATGGTCGATTGCTTGGCTCATCGGTGTGCGAGGTACGGGAGGAAGGATGTAATGGGACCTGACGATGCCAGGACGGCGCCCTCGACCATCCGACTGAAGCGAGCCTATGAGGCGCCGCAGGCAAACGATGGGTTGCGCGTCCTGGTCGATCGATTGTGGCCGCGCGGGGTCTCCAAAGACGCTGCTGGCCTCGACGCCTGGATGAAGGAGCTTGGACCCACCGACGATCTTCGGACGTGGTTCGGCCACCAGCCGGATCGGTGGGATGGATTCGCGGAGAAGTACCGGCACCAGTTGACGACACCGCTGCGCCAGTTGCTGCTGGCCGAGCTACAGGGGGTGGCCGGAGGTTCGGCTCTCACTCTGGTCTACGGGGCCCGCGAGACCAAAGAGAATGAAGCGGTCGTTCTGCGTGACTATCTTCTCCACCAACAGGCAGGTCTCGATGACGGCTGGGACACCCCGACCAGCCTGTTGATGACGGCGGCAGTGGTGGCAGCAGCCCACCACGACGCCGTCGCTCCGGCTTCCGGTTTGAAGCTGTTCGCATCCCCCGTCCTGACCGCCCAAGAGTTCGACGGAGCGCTCAAGGAGATGCTGACCGGTGGCCAGCTACGCGATTCCCCAGGTGGGTGGAAGGTGACGGCACGCGGCCGGCAGCGGATACGACAGGTGTCAAGCGGGGAAGCGGGATCGTGAGCCGCAAATACGCCCACAAGATCCCCTTCATCGTGAAGCTCAACCACCACCAGCTGCTCAGGTATCCCAACAAGCACGACCACATCATGTTCGCGAGCGCAAGCAGGCAGGTGACACGTGACGAGCCTCGAGAGCACAATCATGGACCGGTGTCCAGGGCGAAACCTCAAGGACTACACTACAGATACCGGTAAGAAAGAGCGGAGGTACGACCGATGACCCCGGATTTTATGAACGCACCTGCTCATTACTTTCATGCGGGTTTCATTCTCATCTCGGTGGCGAACCTAATTGTCATCGCCCTGATGGTGCTGGTGTTCATCCTGGCCGTCGTGCTGCCCTTCCCAGGTGGGCGAAGGAGCCAACGATGAGCCTGACTAAGAGTGTTCAGCAAAAACTGAGCGAAACTCTCCCGTATGAAGAGCTGCTGCCGGACGAGCAACCGGCGTATGTCTATAGCTATGTCTACCTCTTCGGCATCGCGACACTCGCCAGCTTCGTTCTGCTGATCGTCTCGGGCATCGTCCTCGCGGCGTTCGGCCCGCAGTGGTGGCACTCCTCCACAGTGGGGCGCTTCCTGAACAGCGTGCATTACTGGTCGGTGCAGGCGTTCTTCTTTTTCATGGTGGTGCACCTCTGGGCAACGTTTTTTCAAGGAGCATGGCGCGACGGTCGTGGACTTACCTGGGTCGTCGGCGTCATCACCTTCCTGGCATCCCTCCTTACCGCCTTCACCGGCTATATCTCACAACAGAACTTCGATGCCCAATGGATCGCGGTGCAGGGGAAGGACGCGCTCAATTCCGTTGGCATCGGGGCGTTTTTTAACGTCCTCAACTTCGGTCAGATGTACGGCTACCACATCTTCATCCTGCCGCTGGTAGTGGGGGCACTCATCTCGGTGCACTTGCTGCTGGTTCGGATGCGCGGCGTGGTGCGCCCGTACGATGACGATCCGATGAGAAGTGATGTGCCCTCATGATGGCGCGAAAGAAGCTGTACTACCGGGATGTCCGCGTGGCGCCCTACGATCTGGTGAAAGAATTTCTCGTCGCGATGGCGATCATGACGGTCCTGGTCCTTATCCTGTCGCTGGTCCTGTCGTCACCGGATGAGCCTCCTGTCACCATTCAGAGTGTTGCGCAGGGGTCGCCTCAGACCTACGTGCAAACGAGCCTCGACTCGCTCGACGGCAACAGCCCTGTCGCCGGTTATGGTCCGCCATACAACAATGGCACCGGCTCCGTGCAGTCCATCGGCCCGGTCTCGTTGCAGCAGCTGTTTGGCGTGCGCATTCCGGTCGACACTGCACAGGCCTTTGTCCTGGGGCCGCTCTCGCAAACCTCGGCCACCAATCCGGCGCTCAAGATCGAACTTGCGCGGTTTACCGCTGCCTCGGCCACGCAACAAGCCGCCTGGGAGGTTGCGTACGGAAAGACCCTTGCCAAAGGCAAGGAGAGCCCTCCCAAGCTCAGCGTTCCGACCTGCGCTTGTGGACCGGTGGCGCCCATGATGACCGCGCTGCTGAGGATGGGACAGAGCGGCGCCATGGATGGGTTACTGCTGACGAGTGGCCACTTCTATCAGACCGACTACACGAGGCCGCTGCTCTTTATGCAAAACGACGCTGTGGCGGCTAAAGCAGCACGCTTCAACCTGCTGGGATCGACCTGGGGCGTGACGAATGAAACCGGAAACTATCCCGGTCAGGCGTGGCTCTGGCTCTATACGATGCTCTACCAGATACCGCCGTATACCACAGCCTGGGCGGCGAACACCGACGCGTTGGCGATCGTGACGATCAGCATCTTGACGCTGATCCTCATGTTCCTGCCCTGGATTCCTGGGCTAAACCGGCTCCCTCGCTATCTCAAGGTCTACCGGCTCATCTGGAAGGATTATTACCGGGAGCAACAAGAGGCTGCGTCACCCATGACACCGGCATCTGAACAAACCAACCACCCGCTGAAGGCGTAGCCATGGAACTGCAAGCGATCGGCCGTCACGCTCTGGTCCTCATCTCGACGCTGGCCGGCATCGTCGGCATGGGAATCGTGTTCGGCGGCGCCATGCACGGTAGCCTCCATGCGATGACGCAGGGTGCTCCCTTCCTCCTACTCGGGCTCTGGTGGTCAGGGCGTGAGTTAGCACGCAGCATGATGGCTGGCCGAGCACGCCGCTCTTGCGGCCTGCCATACCATGCAGCTTCAAGAAAGGATAGAGACCCATGACACCGATACACCTACTCTTGGCGACCGACGGCTCGGAGCCCTCTCTTGAGGCAGCGCGTATGGTGCGCGATCTCATGAACACTGCCGCACTATCGCCCGTCACGATACTCGCCGTTGTGGCGCCAATCACTGCTACGCCTTTTATACGTATGCACCGTACGGTGGACTCCTTACCCACGGTGCCTGGGACGACGTGGCCACAGCCGCGGAGAAGGCGGCCCAAGAGGCGGTGCAGTGTACGATGGCGGAGTTGTACATGACTACGCCTGTTGAGACCGTCGTTCGACGTGACTCAGCTGCCGACGAGATCGTGCGATACGCCAAGGAGCAGGGCGTCGGCCTCCTTGTCATGGGCAGCCGTGGCTGGGGGAGATGCACGCGGTCCAGGCTCTGGACGGGCGTATAGTGGAGATGAATCAAGCGGTTCTGGCAGTCCACGCCAGGAGTCGTCGATCTATGCCTAGCGTCGGCGAGTTCGGCCAGCCGCTCCACCGCCGTTTAGCAGATGCTCAGTGTTGAAGGAGTAAGGGAGATGACAGCAGGCGACACCGTGCCGGCTGGCGCGCATTCCATCCAGGACAACATCGATCTTGTGCGTCGCTTCTATGACGAGATCTTCAACAAGGGCAACCTGGCAGTAGCCGACGAGATTATCGCGGCGGAGTTCGTCGAGCATATTCCCCAACCGGTACCGGGAACGCGCTCCACCACCGGTCCCGAGGCCATCCGGTCGTTTGCTGCCATGTTCCGCAGCGCCATTCCCGACTTGCACATTGCTATTGACGATGTTATCGCCGCCGGAAACAAGGTCGTGACGCGGGTAACGTGGGCGGGAACGCAGAAAGGTCAGCTGTTTGGCGCCGACCCCACCGGCAAGAGGATGAGTTTCATGGGAATCGACATTGTGCAGGTCGAAAATGGCAAGCTGGTCGAGCACTGGGGACAGGTGGACGTGCTGGGCGCGCTGTCCGAGCTCGGGTACCTCCCCACCTGAGACGCTCGAGCTGATGCAGGCAATCACCATCATCTGATTGGAGATCGTGCAGAAACTACAGGGGGCGGCCGCTCCGAGAGACGCGCCCGGCATGGAGGTGCCGCTGCGGATCGCGGACCCGGCCCCGTGACCGAGTTCACGGATGGGACCACATACACATGAGCCGGCCACGCGTGGCCGGGACGAAGGAGGGTCAACAGGTGATTAGGATGGTGACGGCGGTGGAGATCGCTCCTGGGCAAGAGGGTGCCTGGGAGCAGGCGTGGCGGACGTTGCGGGATGCGCGGAGTCGGTACCCCGGCTTCCGGGGGGCAAGCCTGCTGCGCGATAGCTCGCGGCCGACGCAGTACCTCGTCCTGAGCGAGTGGGAGGGGCACACCCAGCTCGCGGAGGCGATGCGTGGACTGAGCTGGTTGAACCGGGACCAGATGGCCCCCTGGGCGGCAGAACCCACGCGCGTCTACGACGAGATCGTGGAGAACGTGGAGGCAGAACAATGAGCTACTTCGTGCTTTCTATCGGAATCCGAACTCATGGAGCGTACGAAGGCGACCATCGAAGCACGTTGAACCACCAGAGAGACAACGCGGCAACCCCCGAAGATCGATCTCACTCCCTGTGACTGTCAGGCTGCCGTCTTCGTGTGTCAGCATGGCTCGATTCTGAATTGCCAGATAGAAGCCGGACGCATGGCGTTAACCCGTAGACTGAAGAGCCGTGAATAGACCTTATTGCGCCAGGGTGAAGACCACCTTGATGATATCGCTCTGGTGCGAGGCCAGCGACTCGAAACAGGTCTGCCCGTCTTCCAGCGACGCCGGTCGGATCCAGGACTCGGTGTCGATCTTTTGTGCTTCCAGAAGAGCAATGGCATGGCGGAAGTCGGCATCGGTGCTGGAATACGAACCGCGCACCGCGATCTCCCGGTTGATCACGTCCGCGATGGGAAGCTCGCTCATGGAGTCGGAGAGGCCGAGGAGCACGACCGTGCTGCCAGGGGCTGCGACCGCTAGAGCCTGTTGGCGCGACGCGGTGAAGCCGGCGGCGTCGATCACCAGCTGAGCGCCACCGGCGGTCAGGCGCTGAATCCGCTCGGTGACGCCCTGGGTCCCGACCTCGAGCGTCTCGTCCGCCCCCAACCGTCGGGCCACGGCCAGCCGGCCGGCATCGACATCGGTCACGATGACCCGGCGAGCGCCGGCTATTTCGGCCAGAGCCACCGTCATCAAGCCCAGCGTCCCCGCGCCCAGCACCACGACCTCGCGGTCCAGCGCACCTCCCCCCAATCGAAGCATGTGTACCGCGTTGCCCAGCGGCTCGACCAGCGTACAGGCGGTGTCCGACAGTGCATCGGACACCGGATAGACCAGGTGCGCAGGCACCCGGACATACTCCGCAAACGCTCCCTGCCGTTGACCACCGATCAGTTCACGTTTCGGGCAGATGTTCGGCGTGCCATTCAAGCAGTAGGTGCATCGCCCACATCCCACCACCGGCTGCACGACCACCCGCTGCCCGGTCTCCAGCTCCAGCGTGCCCGTCGATACCACGCGACCGCCAAATTCGTGGCCCATGACCATGGGGGGCACGCGGATACGGCTCTTGCCCTGGAAACCATGGACATCGGAGCCACAGACGCCAGAGGCCGACACCTGAACCAGGACCTCGTCCGGCGCGGCCTCCGGCTCGGGCAGGGACTGTACCTCCAGGTGGAGCGGCGCGGTATAGAGCAGTCCTTTCATCAGATCCCCCTTACCTGCTGGATGATGATCGGCAATCCGGGTCCCGCACAGCGCTACGCGCCCGCACTGCTGGTCTCGCCGGTGGCCGCTGCCCGGACCAGGCGCCCACGAGGCTCGCCCACCGGCTCACGGTCGCGCATGATGACCGTGCCGCGCAGCAGGGACAGGGTGGGAGCGCCACGCAGCCGCACGCCGTCCCAGGCACTCAAGGGATGCTTGGAGTGCAGCTGCTGGTTGGAGATGGACCACTCGGCCTCCGGGTCCACCAGGGTCAGGTCTGCGTCAGCGCCCGGTTGGATCCTCCCCTTGCGTGGATAGAGCCCGTACAGCCGCGCCGTCCCCTCCGCCAACACCCAGGCCAGCCGCTCCACACTGAGCCGCCCGCCGGCGACCTCGTTGAGCATCAGCGGCGCCAGGGTTTCGACACCCGCCATGCCGGCCGGCTGGCCGGCGAGGTCACCCTGTTTCTGCTCCAGGGTGTGCGGCGCGTGGTCTGATCCCACGGAACTGATGGCGCCGTCACGCAGCCCCTCCCACAGCGCATCGCGGTCGGCCGCCTGCCGCACCGGCGGATACACCTTCATCATGGGCCCGATCACGGCATACGATTGGTCGGTTAGCGTCAGGTACTGCGGGCAGGTTTCGCCGCTGATCGGCACGCCCTCCTGCCGGGCCGTGCGAAGCAAGGCGACCCCACGGGCCGAGGAGACATGCACCACATGGCAGCGGCACCCGGTGGCACGGGAAAACTCGATGGCAAGGGCGATAGCCGCCGCCTCGGCCACCGCTGGTCGGCCGGCCAGCAGGTCTTCGTAGCTGGCGATGGGGTGTCCCAGGCGCCGCTGCGCTGCTTCGATGATCTCCCGATCCTCGCAGTGGGCAGCCAGTAGACCGCCGGTCGAGGCCATAGCCGCAAACAGGCCGAATACCTCACCCAGGTTGGGCGGAAGGAGCAGATTCTCCGGCGGCTCGTCCTGCAGATTGTAGACCAGCTGCTTGGTGTGGCGATGCAGGGCATAGCCCCAGAAGAGCTTCACTCCCACGGCGCCTGCTCGAACCAGGGCGGCAAGCTCGGCCAGGTTGCCGGCGCCGAGCGAGAGGGCCCACAGCCCGAAGTCAACCGCCGCCACCCGGGCATGCTGCTCGGCACGGCTGGTGAAGGTCGCCACATCGCTTACCGGTGGCACCGCGTTAGGCATCTCCAGGATGGTGGTCACCCCACCGGCCGCCGCGGCCCGCGTCGAGTGCGCGAAGTCTTCCTTCTCGGTCAACCCCGGATCGCGGGAATGGACGTGGGGATCGATGAAGCCGGGAAACACCAGCCTCCCGGCTGCGTCGATCGCGTCATCCGCTGCAGTCGCGGTGCCGCGAGCCAGCAGAGCAGTGATGCGCTCATCCTCACAGAGGATGTCCCACTGATGCGTGCCCCGCGGACTCACCACCGTACCATTCCGTATCACCAGCCTCGTCATCGTCCTTCCCCCTACCCGTTTCGTGTTACGAGTGTGAGCAGCACTGCCCGGCGCACTCATCGTGCCAGGCAGCGTCGTACACGCTACGTCCCAGACATCGAATTATGGCGGTATTGCTCTCGCTACGCCAGTGGGCCATTATCCGCCCGGTGAGGGAAAGGGCGACGTGTGCGAGGACCGGGCCCTGCTCGACATCCCGTCGCCACCACTGACACTGTGCCCGGTAGTGGCCGTGGCTCCGCCCGGCCAGCCCTCGGTGTCCCAGCGACGACACCCGTACCCCGCGCAACTTGTGCCCCGAATGGGGTACGGGTGCTATCGTGCCACGCGCGATTACTCTCACGCTCCCAAACAGCGTCGCCACCTCCAACACCCGAAGGAGGGCCGGGCGGAGCAGACCCAGAGGGTGCCCCCCCTACGACACCGGTGTCGCATTAAAGCAGGCATTCCGCATCCGAGACCCTGTCTCCGTATTGGCCGGGTTCCACCCCCAGGCGCCGTCGGGCTGCCTGCCTGTGCCCCCCAACGGCGGGGTATCCAGCCCAACGGCGCTCGGGACAGGCCAGCCAGCCCACGGTGTCTCCAGCTACGATACCCTCACCCCGCGCTCGGGCACCACCGTCTCAGCCGGTTTAAGCTCGCGAAGCGCGCGGCTGGGACTGCGCCGGAGTGCCAACAAGCTCGCCGTTGAGAACACTCGCGCGCATCTCGCACCCTCATCCTGGCCATAATGGGTATCGAGACCCTGGCGAAGGGACCGCACAACGTGATTGAAGCGAGACCACACGACCCACTACGGCAGGCCGTGCGAGAGGTGGCGCAGCGCTTTCCGAGCGCCTACTGGCGCGAGTTGGAGCAGCAGCGGGCGTATCCAGAGGCGTTCGTCACGGCCATGACGGATAGTGGCTTTCTGGGCGCCATGATTCCCAGGGACTATGGGGGACTGGGCCTCAACCTGGCCGAGACCTCGATTATCGTGGAAGAGGTGAATCGGGCCGGTGGCAACGCCGGAACCGCCCACGCCCAGATCTATACCATGGGAATCCTGCTACGGCACGGCTCTGACGCGCAGAAACAGGAGTATCTGCCCCGGATCGCCCGAGGAGCGTTGCGTCTCCAGGCCTTCGGCGTCACCGAGCCGGAGGCGGGAACCGATACCACCGGGATCACCACCAACGCGGTCCGTCGGGGTGAACGATACGTGATCAATGGAAACAAGATATTTATCTCGCGGGTGCAGCACTCGGACCTCATGCTCTTGCTGGCCCGGACCACCCCGCTGGATCGAGTCAAACGGAGATCGGAGGGGCTGTCCATCTTTCTCGTCGATCTACCAGCGGCGATCGACCATGGGCTGACGGTCGAGCGTATTCCTATCATGTTCAACAATGAGACCAACAAGCTCCACTTTGAGAACCTGGAAATCCCGGCCGGCAATCTGATTGGCGAGGAGGGCCAGGGCTTCCGCTATATCCTGGATGGCCTGAATCCGGAACGCATCCTGATTGCCGCCGAGTGCGTCGGCGATGGACGCTGGTTTGTGGAACGTGCCGCCGAGCGGGCCACTCAGCGGGTGGTCTTTGGCCGGCCTATCGGGCAAAACCAGGGCATCCAGTTCCCTATTGCCCGTGCCCATGTCAACGTTGAGGCGGCCGACCTCATGCGCGTTCGAGCCGCGGACCTGTACGATCGCGGCGCGGCCTGCGGCGCCGAGTCGAATATGGCCAAGCTCCTGGCCGCCGATGCCTCGTGGGAAGCCGCCAACGTGGCGATCCAGACCTTTGGCGGCTATGGCTTCGCCGTCGAGTATGACATCGAGCGAAAGTTCCGCGAGACCAAGCTCTACCAGGTTGCGCCGATTTCCACCAATCTCATCCTCTCCTACATCGGCGAGCATGTCCTCGGGCTACCCAGGTCGTACTGATGCTGCCGCTGGAGGGTATTACCGTGGTGGCTCTGGAACAGGCGGTGGCGGCTCCCTTTGCCACCCGGCAGCTGGCCGATTTGGGGGCACGGGTGATCAAAATCGAGCGGCTGGGCACGGGGGATTTCGCCCGGAGCTACGACCAGACAGTCCACGGTATGTCCAGTCACTTTGTCTGGCTCAACCGTTCCAAAGAATCGATCACCCTCGACCTCAAGCATCCGGAAGCCCAGGAGATTCTGCGGCGCTTACTGAGCAAGGCCGATGTCTTCATGCACAATCTGGCGCCCGGCGCTGTCGAACGGATGGGGTTCGGAGCTGTACCCCTGCGACACGCGTATCCTCGTCTCATCATCTGCCAGATCTCCGGGTATGGCGCCTCCGGCCCGTACCAGCATAAGAAAGCCTACGATCTTCTGGTCCAGTGCGAGACGGGGGTCCTCTCGGTGACGGGCACCCCGGACCATCCCTCCAAGGTCGGCATCTCGATCGCGGACATCTCCGCCGGCATGTACGCTTACACGGGGGTTCTCACCGCGCTCTACCAGCGCGAGCGGACCGGCGAGGGCGCTACTTTTGAGGTCTCCCTCTTTGAGTCGCTGGGCGAGTGGATGGCGTACCCCACTTACTTCACGGCCTATGGCGGCACAGCCCCGCCGCGTACCGGCAGCCGTCACGCCACCATCGCCCCCTACGGTCCCTTCGCCACCAGCGGTGGCCAGGTCGTCTTCCTGGGACTGCAGAACGAGCGGGAATGGGTCCGCTTCTGCGAATCGGTGCTGGACCGCCCAGATCTGGCCCAAGACGAGCGCTTTAGTTCGAACCAGGGGCGCGTGCAGCATCGGGTGCAGCTGGAGTCGATCATCGCTGAGCGGTTCGCTCGGCTATCGACGGAGGAGGTACTGGCTCGGCTCGATGCGGCAGAGATCGCCAACGCCCAGCAGAGAACACCGCGGGAGTTCTGGGATCATCCCCAGCTAGCGGGGCGCAACCGCTGGCGAGAAGTGGACTCGCCGGTAGGTATGCTGCAGGCCTTGCTCCCTCCGGTGACCATGGACGGTGTCGAGCCGCGCATGGACCGAATCCCGGATGTGGGGGAACACACGGAGGAAATCCTGGGATGGCTGGGCTACGATGCGGAGCAACGTACCGCACTGCGGGCAGCATCGACTATATAACGTGCCGCGCTGTGGGCAACATCGGCTATATCGGGCAACATCGGCTATATCGGGCAGCATCGGCTATATGCAGCATCGGCTATATAAGGAAGGGCAATTGGTACACAAGGAAGGCTGGCAGGGTCGCTACTACGAGGACTTTGAGATTGGTGACGTGTATCAGCACCCGCTGGGTCGCACGGTGCTGCCCGTCGATAACGTCTGGTTTACGCTGCTGACCCAGAACACCGCCCCCATCCATGTCGACCGGCATTATGCCTCCCAAACCGAGTTTGGCAAGCCGCTGGTCGATTCCACCTTCACCCTGGCCCTGGTCACCGGCCAGAGCGTCACCGACATCTCACAGAATGTGATGGCCAACCTGGGCTGGGATGAGGTGCGGCTGCCTCATCCCGTCTTTGAGGGCGATACCATTTACTCGCAGTCCGAGGTACTGGCCAAGCGAGAATCGAACTCTCGTCCGCAGGTAGGGATTGTCACAGTGAAGACGGCGGGCTATAACCAGAAGGGTACCGTCGTCATCACCTTCCAGCGCACCGTCATGGTGTACAAGCGCGGGTGCGCGCCACACATACCTCGACTGATACCGGGAGACATACCATGAGCATCATTACCAGCACGCCAGCCACCACCCAGGCCCTGGCTTCGTACCTGGCCGGTCTCCGCTTCGACGACCTTCCATCCGCCGTGGTCGAGCGCACCAAGGAGCTCATCCTGGACTGGATTGGCTCCAGCCTGGCTGGCCGAAACGCCGATCCAGTCCGAATGCTGGATGACATCGCGCAGATGATGGGTCCGCCTGACGGACCGAGCCAAATCCTGGTCTCACGACGTGGTACCTCCCCGCTGTTCGCCGCCCTGGTCAACGGCGCCTCCTCACACGTAGTGGAGCAGGACGACCTGCACCGCGCCTCCGTGCTCCATCCGGGGACCGTCGTGTTCCCCGCGGTGCTGGCAGCGGCCCAAGAACGTGGGGCGTCGGGACGGCAGTTGCTGGTGGCTGCCGTCGCTGGCTACGAGACCGGGGCGCGGGTCGGGAGATTCCTGGGCCGCTCGCACTATCAGGTCTTTCACAGCACGGGCACCGCGGGAACGCTGGCCGCTGCGGCCGGTGTCGCTCACCTGTTACAGGCCGATGAATCGGTCATGCTTCACGCGCTCGGATCGGCCGGCACGCAGGCAGCCGGCCTCTGGGAATTTTTACGCGATGGCGCGGACTCGAAGCAGTTGCACACTGCCAAGGCGGCCGCCAACGGTCTCCTTGCCGCCTACCTTGCTTCCTCCGGATTTACCGGTGCACGGCGCATCCTGGAGGGAGAGCAGGGCATGGCTGCCGGGATGTCGGCCAGCGCGGATCCATTGAACCTGGTGGAAGGGCTGGGCGCCAGATGGGCGGTACTGGAGACCTCGGTAAAGTTCCATGCCTCCTGCCGGCACACCCATCCGGCCGCCGACGCACTGCTCCAGCTGATGCAGGAGCACCACCTGCGGCCTGACCAAATCAGGCAGGTCCGGGCACATGTCTATCAGGCAGCCATCGACGTGCTGGGGCCGGTGACGAGTCCCCGAACGCTGCACCAGGCCAAGTTCTCCATGGGCTTCGTGCTGGCCCTGATTGCCCATTACGGTCGAGCCGGCATCACCGAGTTTAACGCCGAGACCCTGCGCGATCCGGCTCTGCACGATCTCGCGAACCGCGTCGAGATGGTACTGGACCCAGAGATTGACGCCGCCTACCCGGATCGCTGGATCGGGCTGGTGGAGGTTGTCACCACGGATGGCAGGACCCTGGTTTCCCGGGTCGATGAGCCACGGGGGGATCCCGGCAACTTTCTGAGCCGCGCGGAGATAGAGCGGAAGAGCAGGCGTCTGGCGGCGTTTCAGGACGGAGCGTCACGTGAGGAGATGGATCACATCATGGGACGGGTGTGGGCACTGGAGCGAGAGATGAACCTACATAACCTGTTGCCTCCCTCGGCTGAGGCCCGGCGACTCGACCATTCCGCCGATCCCACGGTACGAACCGCACCGGCCGGAGGTGGACGCTGATGGTCCGTCTGCAGCGGTCTGTGCTTTCCGTGCCGGCATCGACCTGGCACATGATCGAGAAAGCTGTCGGGTCGCCAGCCGATGTGGTGTTGCTGGATCTAGAGGATTCGGTCGCTCCCGGCGCCAAAGCCGCCGGCCGCGGCGCCGTTATTCGCGCGCTCAGAGAGCTTGACTGGGGTCAGAAGCCTCCCGCCTGTCGGGTCAACGCGCTGGACACGCCCTTCTTCTACCGAGATGTGATCGAGGTGGTGGAGGAGGTGGGCGATGTTCTCTCCCTGATGGTGGTGCCGAAGGTCCATCGACCGGAGGATGTGTACATGGTTGATACGCTGCTGAGCCAGATCGAGACCAGCGCCGGCCTCGAACCGGGCCGCATCAAGGTGGAAGCGCAGATCGAAAGCGCTGAGGGCCTGGTCAACGTCGACCGGATCGCGGCAGCATCCGACCGCCTGGAGGCGCTCATTTTTGGCCCGGGAGATTTTTCCGCAAGTATCCGCATGCCCATGGCCAGTATCGGTACGGAGGATTGGTGGGACGAACAGTACTCGGGCCACCGTCTGCATTACGCCATGTCGCGGGTGCTGGTGGCCGCCAGAGCCGCGGGCATTCGAGCCATCGACGGCCCGGTGGCCAACTTTCGGGATCTGGACGCGCTGCGCCGAGGCTGCATCATGGCTCGGGGGCTGGGATACGATGGAAAATGGTGCATCCATCCGGCGCAGCTACCGATCGTCAATGACCTCTTTTCGCCGACTCAAAAAGAGGTCGCCTGGGCTCAAACCGTGGTCGATGCCTACCAGGAAGCCCTGAGTGGTGGAAACGGCGCAGTGAGTGTGGGAAACACCATGGTCGATGCCGCCTCTATCAAGATGGCTCAGACGACGCTCACGCTGGCCCAGCAGGCGGGCATGCGCACTGAATAGTGGGGATCGGAGGTCGGGGTAGGCGAACGACTACAGCCGCGATTACCTCAAAGCCTTCGCGCCTAGCGTGGTATACTTGAAAAGCCTTTTGCGTGCTGGGCCTCCTCGGTTGGTAGTGCCGTGGTCAAGCACGCCGCACTCCTCAAAGGCGGGTTTCTATGAGGAAGGCCGCAGCAAGTGTGACGATGGCGCTGACCGTTCTTCTCGGCGGGGCGTAATGAAAGCCCTACAGGCCAGCAAACGTCCATTTTGCAATCGCCGCTTTTCGTGGCATCGAGCTGTGTTCTTGCTCGCGATGCTGCTGGTCGTCTATAGCAGCTTCTTCCTCTACAATCTGTGGCAACTCTATCAGCCCCATGGGCTCTGTCATGTCTCGGCACGTTTCGTAGACCTGTACATCAAGCTTCACCTGTACCATTTGACATACCGGTGCTTGTAACGTGCGGAAGTGAGATCAAGTTCGGAAGCTTCTGGAAAGGCCTCCACATCGTTTGGGGTTACGAGATCGCGGCGGTGGTACAGTGGGGACAGAAACGGGAGCCATACCTATGGCGGAACACGCGAAATCGATCGACATCAGTGACATGCCCGAACTCCTTCGCCTCGCGGAGGAAGTGCATGCGAGCAATGAGCCGCGTATGCTGACACGGGACCACGAACAGCTCGCGGTAGTTATGCCGGTTGGCGGGCGATCTCCGAAGCGCTGTCGTGGGAAGACGCCGACCGAGGCCGATTACGAAGCGTTTCGCAGCGCGGCTGGAGGGTGGAAGGACATCGACACCGACCAGTTAGTCGAGAATATCTATGAGAGCCGGAGGATCTCAATCCGTCCACGCGTCGATCTATGACCTATCTGGTCGATTCCGACTGGGTGGCGGATTACCTCCAAGGCTCATTCCTCCACCCGATCTATTTATCGCCGCGACCGCTCTTGAGCACCGTCGAATTCTTGTTACTCGCAATCGCCGGCACTTCGAACGCATTCCAGATTTGCGGATGCAGTAGCCGGGTAGCTGAGACGAGCAGGTCAGAAATCTTGAGCCGGCAGGCTCGCTGAACAAAGGAATCGGGCCATGCTCGCGTGCGACAATTGAGAAAGAGGGGAGTTCTTATGTCACGGCCGTTGCGTTTCGTGCTAACCATTGTTGCCGCCCTGTTAGCTTTCTACGTGGTCCAGTTTGTGTTGATGCTCGCACTCCACGCCGCACACGTGTTCTAGACATCTCGCGAGATCATACCCGGTGTCGAGGCACATTCGGGTCGGGCTCCAATTGCGCTTTACCGCTCCAGAATGTAGCGCCGTCCTACATCTTCGTCCTGGAAGAAGCCGAGCTTGCCAGGTAGGCAGGAAATGAAGTGGGCGAATGGCTCGTCTAAGACTTGCTGAACGGCTTCGTGGAGAGGCATCTCTCTCCCGTCCAGATCACTATCGCCCATGATGTAACAGCTATCAGGAGCACCCTTTGCCTTCAGCAATCGGACGATCACGTGAAGCGTTTGATGCCGTGGAAGAATGAGGTGAGCATAGCGCGGGTCGAGGTCGTAGAAGTGGTTGAACTTGTCCAGCTGCTTGCTCCGAGTCTTAGGATTCCCTAATCTCCGCAAAAACTGTTCACGCTTTGAGCGGTCGATGAACGACCGAATGATCCCCTCTTCATGAGCATTCAGCACGTCATCCACCGTTCGCCCAATTCCCCGAATCTTCCCTTTACCCTAACGTCCGTCGACGGCTGGAAGGCCCGGCTGATGGGGCGACGTTGATTCGACCGGCCGCTCCGGCTTTCGCGCGTACGCCGCACATAGTGTATCTCAGCGTGCGCTGCATTGACTCTGTAAGGAGATCATATACGCTAATTTCGGCCCTGTCAATAGTATGGTAGATTGGGGACAGAAACAGGAGATATACCTATGGCAGAACATCACCGATATCTCGATATAGATGACGTCCCGGCGATCCTTCAGCTCGCTGAGGAGGTTCGTTGTGCCGGCGAACCGCGCGTGCTGCGCCGCGCTGGCGAAGACGTCGCGGTCGTCCTTCCACTTCCCGCCCCGACCGCCTCGGTGGAGCGTCACCGTGGCACGGCCAAGACAGAGGCAGACTACGCGGCATTTCGGGCGGCCGCCGGCAGTTGGGCCGACGTTGATACCGATCGCCTCATTGAAGAAATCTACGCTACTCGCCGAAGGAGCAACTAGCCGCCCCTTGAGCTATGAGGTATTTGATCGATAGCGACTGGCTCGCAGACTACCTCAAAGGGCGCGCTGCCGCTCAGACACTTCTCGAATCCCTTTTTCCTGATGGGCTAGCCATCAGCATCATTACCTATGCTGAAATCTATGAGGGCATCTATTGGGGAAGAGATCGTCAGCTACACGAAGTTGGTTTCCGCTCTTTTATCCAGGCGGCACCCGTGCTGTCTCTGACCCGTGCGATCGCACGTCGCTATGCCGTTGTGCGGGGAACGCTCCAGCGACAGGGGCAACTCGTTGACCAGCCGGATCTGTTTATCGCCGCGACTGCATTGGAGCATAATTTGACCATGGTGACGCGCAATCTGCGCGACTTTGAGCGCATACCACACCTCGCTCTCTATCAGCTGTAAGCGGCCAGGGTCAGGGGTGGGGCCATGTCCCATAAAGTGAGAGAATATGCCGTTTGACGCACGAACTGGGAAGCGCTGTCGGAAGGCGGCGACAGCAGAGGACCTCGAAGCCTTCCGTTCCGCCGCCGGTGGATGGAGGGGCGTGGTCGACGTCGATAAACTGGTGAAGGATATTTACGAGAGCCGGAGGATCTCAACCCGTCCGCCTGTTGAGCTATGACCTATGTGGTCGATTCGGACTGGGTAATAACTCGTCTCCTGGTCTCCGCCGCAGTTTCGCTCCACGCTACCGCGCACCGCTCGCTCTGTTCGGAACGACCCACTAACGCCGAACTCGCGTAATGCCTCGGCCCATGCGCCAGGACTTGATGACCAGGTGATCGGCCGGATCGCCCAGGCGAACCACGACCAGTTCCGTCAGGTCGGCGCGGAAGAGATGGGAGGGACCCGGGGGCGCCCCGTCGCCGTTGATGGCGGCAATGCGCCGCGGGTCGGTAATCCCCTCGGTCCAGCCGGCGACCTTCGCATCACCGCTCCAACCCGGTGGGTCCGGCGAGCCACTATGGAGCGCAAAGCGCGGGTCGCGTCGGAGATCCAGCGCCTTCTGCGCCTGCCACATACTCCCGAACAACAACTCCCCATCGGCGAACTGGATCTCGCTGCCGCTGATGCGCGGCGAGCCGTCCTTTCGAAGCGTTGCCAGGGTTTTGTGCTTGAACGCATCGAAGAAACCCCTGGCAAGAGCCGCGAGTTCAGGAGCGTCGGCTTCAAGCTCTCTCCAGCTAGGCATGGCTCATGACAGAGCAGATCGGATGAGGTCGATGCGCTGGTTGTACTCATCGAGTGTGAGGAGTACCTGTTGTGCATTCTGATCAATCATTCGGTTGGGCGCGGGATCACCGTAATAGCGAGGCTTAAGGTGACAGTGCACGTGGGGCACCGCGTTGCCGAGGATCTCAAAATTCATCTTGACCGCGTTGAACACCTGTTCAAGGGCACGACCGACCCGCATCATGTCCTCAAAGAAGAGCAACCGTTCCTGCTTGCTGAGCTCATAGGGCTCGCGGACGTGCCGGTGACAGAGCAGGACGCAATAGCCGGTCACAAACTGGTTCCCAGCTAGCCGCAGGCGGCTCAAGTCCAGATCGGCGACGAAGAAGCCTTGCTCGTTCGCTTGCTCGCTCGACGCCACTTCGGCACACGCCGGACATCCGTGGCCGCGTACCAATGCGTCCCACTGCTCGCGCGGCATCCACTCCTGGGAGCTTGTCACCATCAATCACTCCTTCACGAGACGAACCCATTCTGGAATAAGTCCGTGTGACCTTCCAATCGCTCTACATTCGGCAGCGAAGCGCTGGGTGCGGCGAAGGTCGCAGCCAGCGCTCCGAGGGGGCCGACGGAAAAGTGCCCTATCCGCCCTAGACTAGTCGAATCGAATGCGCGGATCAACCCAGGCATAGGCCAGATCCGTCAGCAGATTCGCAATGAGCACGGCCAGCGCGCTCACCATGGAGAGCGCCTGGATGATCGGATAATCCTGTTCTTGGATGGCGGTGATGTATTGGTAGCCCAGTCCACCCCAACTGAAGATCGTCTCGGTAATAACCGCGCCGCCGATCAGCGCCGGCAGGAACAGGCCGATGTTGGTGATGATG
>JAABUJ010002059.1_pt1 | contig 26378 bp, 24 predicted proteins | sample 5559131 | NCBI WGS metagenome assembly JAABUJ01 (sample SAMN10711875, study PRJNA513366) | rock metagenome | isolation source: Antarctica rocks | place: Antarctica: Victoria Land, Mt New Zealand nord | collected 2016-01-07
TCGACATCATCCACGCCACGGATTATCTCTGGAACGCGGCCAACGCGCTCCTCGGCGAGACGCACCCCGACCGCCTCGCCTGGATCCGCACGCATCTGGAGCACCTCCTTGCCGGAGACACGTCGGCTGTCATCACCACGCTGGAGAGGGCGGCACAGGATCCCGCGCGCACGGCCACGCAACGCAAAGCTCTCCTGGGGACCGCCGGTTACTATCGCCGCAACGCGCCCTCTATGCACTATGATGTGTATCTCGCGCGCGGTTGGCCAGTGGGCACGGGGGTCGTGGAAGGCGCGTGCGGGCACCTTGTCAAGGATCGCATGGAACAAGCGGGCATGCGCTGGACCAAAGCGGGCGCGCAAGTGGTCCTCGACCTGCGTGCCCTCCGGCTCAACGGCCAGTGGGACGCCTATGGTCAGTTCCATCGCCAGCGGCAACATGAGCGCCTCTATGGCACGGCTAGTCCCGTCCCCGAGACAGTGGAGATGTGGGTCTTAGCTGATGCGGCATAGGCACTCCCACCCCTCCACGGATTTTGGTCACACTCTTATGATTTCCTCTGCTGTACATCGTTGACTCTTACGCGCCATGATTGGAGAAAGTGGTTACTGCTTCGACGTAACGTTTGTCGCCGTAGCCCATGTTGGCTCACGCGTCATGTGCTTCATGCATGACACTGGGGTTATGTTTCTTGCCGCCCGATCTTTTGTCGGGCATGTGCTGTTGCAACCAGCGGTGATCGTGCTGCATCAGCCAAACGTAGACAGGACGGTCAACATCCCGTAGACCCTGTCGCCCCAACTCCGGTTGAGCTTTGCGCCTGGCCAACCACCGTTGACGATAGGTTTGGCGTTTACTCAACCATTTGGCTCGCTTGGGTCCGGGAAGTTTACGTAGGGCCTGAACTCCATGTGCTGAACGTACAGAACGGCGTGGAAACGGTAGCTGAAGTCGCGCCGCCTCGCGTACGATCGTGCTAGAATGCACTCCGAGGGCGTCCGCCATATCCTGTAACATTATGGTGCCGTCGTCCCACATTGTGCGTAACGCTTGGTCCCAGATGGGACCGTAGAACCTGATAAAGTCGAACCGGAGGCGGTCACTGTTCGCTTGATCGGGTCCCCTTCGGGCGTAGACGAAGCCGCAGGCACAGACAAACGTCCCGATAAGTTTGGCCTTATCCTCCAGTTGAGTTTGGACATTGAGCTGTTCAACGATCAACTCTCCGCGATGGTCGGCGACCGGATTTAAGCAAGGCCAGGGCCCAGCCCCGAAAGGCTTGCGCGTCATGGATGGCTGGTGGGCGAAGAATGTCTCCGGCATCTGTTCGAGGAATTGGATGAGTAGCAGGTGCTGGAGGGGAGAATGACTGGTATGGCTATGGAATAAAAGGTTTATCCATGTCTTGGTCCTGCCCCCCGATGTTAGCTGAAGTTGGCCATCGAGCAATGCCAAGATCTCATCGGAATAGTAGTCCTGCACTTCCCTTTCAATTTGAGATAGCCGGAGGACGTCGCTTGGTGTGGCGAGGTTGTGCTCACACAGGAGTGCTACGTACCGATCGCGCAGCGTCGAATGGTCCAGCGGTATCGGGTTGTGGGAGAGTAGCCACTGCATATCCGCAGCAATGCGGCGCAATTGTAGAGGCGGCGCGCCAACCATTTCGCTTATGCCGGGCGGCATCTCATATAGAGCGCGTTCGCACGATATGAAACCGTCCTCCTTCCTGCAATGTCTACCATGCCGACGTACGCCAACATGACTCCGACTCAACCATGTTCCCGTATGCACCGGGCACACAAGGACCCCAGGGGCTTGGTGAACCCGATGCCAGTACGCCCTGCCGCATCTCTCCCGATCCTCCCGGACACAGTCGTGGCAAAGGCGTAACGTGTGCGGCAAGTAGCGATCCTGGAAAACGATACTGCATTGGTTATCCGCCATAGCCGCCGTTGCCATGTAGACCTTTGTAGATTCGACAACTGCCGGTGGCATGAATGGGGCGTACAGGGGCAACATTGTATGGCCGTTAATGATCGAGTTGATCGTATGGGTATGCCCTGGTGGCAAATTAGCGATGAAGTAGTCTAGCCCCATTGGCACCAGAATGTTAGTCTTCGTAAGACCAAACACTTCCCGAACTGCGCCTTCAGCCGTGGGAAATAGGAGAAGGTCTTCCCGTCGCGCTGCGACGCTGTAGAGCAACTCATCCGGTTGTAGCGTCGGCAAACAGCCGAGCATATCGTTCTCTCCTCGGTTAGGCAATTATGGGCAACGCAAAGCAGCACGCCCCCCTCGTCGTTGACGAGGGAGGCGTGCTGCTTTGCGTGTATGGACGGCGATGCAGGTAAGGCGGTGTGTGGGCGTGCCCCGCTGTCAAATGGGTTTGTGGGGATGGCCGCGTCGGGCGCGACTGTGACGAATGAGGCTCCCCACGGCCATGCGACTCGAGCGTTCGACGAGCGAATGTCCGGCGATGTCGAGCGCTATGTGTAAGGTTGCCACGACCTGGGGCACGGTTCGCACGCGCGCGACACCGGCCCGCTCGACGAGATCCCAATACGATGCATGGACGCCCGCGCGTCGATCCTTGAGCGCGGTGCACCACAGGCGGCGAACCGCGAACGCATCGCGCGTTTCGGCGAGGACGGCGAGGACGGCGGCCGTGCGCGGCAGTTTCGCGGTGTGACGGCGGATCACGGCCATCTGGCCGCTCAGTCGACCGATGGAGGTTGCGGTAACCTGCACAGGGCGCCCGGTCGCGTTATATAGGTGGCGCGCCGCACGGCGCGTGGCATCCGAGAGGTCGGCGTCGCGCCTGTCCCAATCGACGCGCGACGGCGGTCGTCGTCGCGTCGGTTTGTTGCGCGTCAGCCGTGACCGATCGTGCCGGTACAGCCAAGCGTACGTCGCCGGGAACCGCTCACGCAGTTGTCTGACGCCCTCCGTCGGATAATCGCTGGTTGCGCGTTCCCAAACGGCGCGATGTATCCGCCCCGCCACGCCACCGTCGGCGCCGACAGGCATGGTGGCGTGTCGCGACGTCGTGGCCTGTGGGACGTCAATCAGACCGAGACGTGCCGCGTGACGTTTCACGGTCATCGGGTCCACCCCGAGTACCCTGCCTCTCTCTTCCATGCTCAACATCGCGTTGCCCCAGGTGGCGCGCAATGCCTCCTCCCAGACCGGCCCGAAGGCGACGATGCGGCTACCGCGGGAACGGTCTTCCGGTGTGCGGTCGGGGCCGGCGCGCAGGTAGGTGAATCCGCACGACGGGCACGCGAACACGCCGACAGGTCGGCCGCGCTCCCCGCGCCGCACGTCGCACGTGGCGACGGTGTCCTCGTCGTAGTGGCCGCCGGCCTTGTTGAGGCATGGATATGGGCCGGGGCCGAACGGGGTTGTCGCCTCCGGCAAGATAGAGAAGGAGGCCACCGAGTGTCCCAGGAAGTGGATGAGCAAGAGGTGCCGCAGTATGTGCTGCGCCCCACCTGGGGCGCGTACGAGGCGCAGCAACCAGTTATCGCCGATGCCGGGGGCGATCTGACAGCGCAATGCCGAGAGGAGCGCAGGCGGGTAGTAAGCCTGGAACTCCGCGACGAACGATGCCGCGCGGACACGCCCGCCGACGGTGGCGAGGCCGCGCTCTCGGAGCGCGGACACATAGCGATCGCGCAGGTCGTTTAGCTCGACTCCAGTGGCTGGGCGCGAGAGGAGGTGCGCGGCGTCGACCGCGACGCGCGCGAGGGCGCCGTGGGACGGGAGGGCGAGGTCTATGTGACGCGGCCGCGCTGGCCGGACAGAGCGTTCGGCCGATGCGTAGGGATGCCGGTTCGGCCGATGCCGGGCCGGGACATCGCTATCCTCCAGGAAAACGTGGTGCTCTGGGCAGACGAGCACCCCCGGCACTTGATGCGCCCGACGCCAGACGCATTCGCCCCCATCGCGACGATCCTCCGCGACGTGGATGGGGCAGAAGCGGATGGTTTGTGGTAGGGCGACGCCGCCGGCCATGATGCCGGCGCGCGCATGGATGCCTCGCCCCGCGCCGCGCATGTCGGCGCGAAGCCGCGCGATGCGGTCGGGCGGCAGGGAGGCGGCATACCACGGCAGCAGCGTGTGGCCGTCGATGACATCATCGGCCGAGAGGCCATAGTCCGGCGGCAACCCCGCGATGAACGCGTCGAGGTGGGACGGCAGATCGATGACGGCGGTGACCGTCCCGCTGCCGAAGACTTCACGGGCGGTGGTGCGCCCGTCCCGATCCCTGAGGGCGTCAGCGCGCCGGGCGAGGACGCTATAGAGCGGCTCGTCGGGCCGCAAGCGAGGGAGGCATCCGATCATGGCAAAATCCCCCCGAGATGTCCATCGCCGTCATCCCACTCCTCCCCCACAAACTGGTCGGCCATGCGCGTATGGCCCGCCCTCTCCAGGGAAGAGATCGCGTCCACCCCACTTTTCTCGCCCTCCGCGCGTATCGTGGGCAGCGCATCCGGATGGCGCGGCGGCCGCCCGCGTCGCGCTTTCCCTGCAGCGCTCGACGGCGTCCTTCCCCCGTCGTCCGCTCCCGTGGTGGCCGCGTTGGTCGTCGCGCCTGCTGTCGACGACGTGGGGGGAGTGGTGGCCGCGGCGCCGGCGGTCACCGGCGGGGCTGGTCGCGCTGCGTCATCTACCTGTCCCTTACCCTGTTTCTCTTGCCCGTTGCCGGGCCGCTCGATGGGGAGGAAGAGGTCTGGCCACTTCCGCAACTCCACGTCAGAACCGGATCGGAGCGCGTTAAGCGCGTTCCGCGGCAGGTTGAAACTGTCGTCGCTGACGGCCCGGATAATGGCGGGCGTGACCTGCTCCACGCCGAGTTCGATGGCGCGCCGCTGCGCTTGTTTGTAGGCGATGATGGCGATGCCGGTGAGGCCCTGCGACACCTCGTGCATCGCGGCCTTGACCTCGGCGCTCGGTAAGGGAGAATCGGGGTTCCTTGTGTACCGATACGTCCACATGAATTTCAAGAGTAGGTTCCAGTCGGGGTCATTGGCCGCCATCCGACGCCAGAATAAGTCGCCCTGCGACATGAAGCGGCGGCCCGTGGTCAGCTTCTCCTGGAGCAGGGCGCGGGCGGCCGGTGTCCCGACGATGATGATGGGGATGCCCAGGATGTCGGCGAGGTTGAGCAGGAAAGCCATGAGGGCATCGACGCCGCCGGCTTTGGCCCGATCGATATGCTCCAGGTTGTCCAGGATGAGCGCTCCCAGGTAGTGCCGCGTTGCGATCGTCGCCATGCCCATTAGCAAGGTTTCGATCGTAGGTCGGCCACGGAGGTATCGATCTTGATACTTGGTCTTGAGGACGTCGTCGACGGCTTTGAAAAACGGTTCGCACACCATGCGCAGCGACGCGTCACGCGGGCATTGGACCCACAGCCATGTGAGTTGCTGTATCGGATCGGGCAGCGGCTCCCCCCGGTAGTAGTTGTGGATGATGACCTGCTCGAAGCAGGCCATGATGCGCCGTACGGTCCTCGTCTTACCGATGCCGGTGTCGCCGAAGATCCCGTATCCTAACGCGGCAACGTCCCCCGCCCTGGCGACGGAGAGGGCCGCGCCTTTCCGCATCGTGCTCTCTAACGTGGCGAGTCGCTCATCGACGAGGCGCTGGAACCCGGGCAGGCGTGGATTCCGCTGTTGGTACCCGATACGCAACAGGCAGGAAACCGAGCGGAAGATGCTCAGGTGCGTCGATAGCGGCATGAATAGATCCTGGAATGCGCTCTCAATCTCTAGGATACGATCCTCGTCTGGCCAGCCACGCATCTCCTCGTCGTACCGAGGTAGGCTCGCGAGCGTGAGGGTCGCCTGATCCTTTGACATGTTCGGACCGAGCGCTTCGACGAGCGGGTTGCCCTGAAGCCCTGGATTGCGCAGGCGGTGCAAGATGGGGTTGACGAGCCATCCCTCCGGAGACTTAGAAGGCTCTGGGCTATACAACTCACCCACGTCACTCTCGGTCTTTATCATGGGGGTGGCCGTCCCGGTCCCATGCACCGTCGTATCCCCCTCCGTTATCGTGCCGACCGTGTTCTCATGCACTGCGCTGTCCTCCCTCAGTCATCTTCCGCTCCAGCAGCGTAGCTATAGTGGCCGACTCGTCTGGTCGCCCCAGATTCGCGCTGTGGGGTGCTGGGACGGGATCGGTGTCGAGGGGCGATCCCGCGCCGTCACTGGCCCTGTCGCCGCGCGCCGCCGCCACCTGACCTGCGGTCGGTCTCAATGGATTGGCTTGGGCGTCATACGCCTTCTCCTGGGCGCGGGTTTGGCGGACATCACCGGTCATCTCCACCTTGGACATGCCGGCCTTGTCCTTCTCGGCCTGCGCTATCGCCTGGGCTAGCGCTTTGTCGGCGACCTCGTCGATCACGCTGGTGACGTGTTGCACGTCGGCGCGTTTGTCGAGTTTCTGCTGCAAGTCGATGATCCGGGCATCCTGGACCTCTTCCCATCCGGCGTGGGCGAATCCTGTAGCCTTCGGCGTCAGCCAGCATGGCTCGGGCGTCTTCCCATCGGGCCCTGCCAACCAGGCGGCGTTCGTGTCGCGTTTGTCGTATGAAATCTGTACCATCCAACTACCGGTGTCACCCGCGGCGTCGTACCATTTCTCGTCTTTCGCTCGCTTGCAGTCGTACATCAAGTCGAGTTGGGGGACCTCGATCCCATTCCGGGTGACGGTTCCGGCCGTCTGCGGCAGGAGGGCGAGAAGGACCTCACCGGCCGATCGAGAGTGCAACGCGTTGCGTCGCCGGACGCCCCACTCCCACAGTGCGGTGGGCGTGGGCTCGACGGCCTCCTCTATTTGGAACCGGCTGCGCGGGTACCGTTTGATGAGGTGTTGGTTGTGCTTGATGATGAGCGAGATCATTTGCGTCCGGAAATCCTCAAGCGTCAGGGTGGCGTCGAGTTCGTAGTGCTTGTCACCCCGGTTGCGCACGGGAGGGGCGTATCCGGGGTACCAGCGCACGCCGTCGTCGTTGATGAAGCGGAATCGCCGCTCGCCCAAACCCTTGAGGTCGGGCCGCCACGGCCGGGTCGTCGCGATACCGACGCCCAGCCGGCTGACCAGAGCTTTCGCGTCCTCCGACAGCAACTCGCTATTGTCGGCCTGTACCTTGGCGGGTAGCCATCCACCCGGCCAATGGACGCCCATGGCCTCGAGGTCGTACCCGTAGCGCTTGCAGTACTCCACCTTGTCAGCGGTCGCATTCTGCAAAGCCAGCATGGCTCCTATATAGCTCGGCCCTTCCAGGGTGACCGCGAATCCGACGATGAGTCCACTGAACACGTCCACTATGAGATAGAGGATCGGACGGCCGATAAGCCGGCCCTTCCGAAGGGAACTCAACAAGTAAATATCGGCAATGGTTGAGTCGAGAATCCAGATGGATCCGGGGCCGAATGCCTGATCGGCGGCGCGCCCGACCGTCGGCCGGTGGTCGAGGTGATAGCGACGACGGTGGAGCGCCTTGAGCCACTTCTCCCGATCCTTCTCCCGCTCCTGGTAGGCGACGTATTTGAATTGCCGAAGCGTGGGCACGCGCCCTGGCTCGAGTTTCGTCCGGCTGACAGTCCCGTCCGGCAACGCTATCTCGCACCAAAACACCGTCTCGGACTTTAGTGTTTCGGCGTACGCTTCTTCGTACGTCATGCCCTGACCGAGATAGTACGTGTTCACGCCGTGAACGAACGCCTCACGGAAAGCAGGGGTCATGTTGACCCCCTCGTCGGGATGGGATACTGCCCTCTCCTGTTTACAAAGAACCTTTTTGGATCCGACCCGTGCGTTGGGTGCGCCCGTTTTGGCGACGACGCAGCGCGCCTCGCCTTTTTCTCTGTGATTGCGTGGGAGTTGAGCCGCCTCTCTCGTCTGACCGCCTTGCCAATAGCGGCGAAGGTGGGCGTAGACGGTCGGTTTTGAAACGCCCGTCCGCGCCATGATTGCGGTGACGACAGTCCCTCGCGTCGGCCCGTCGAGGAGATCCCACCGCTTTTCCGTCACCGCTGCCTCGATGATGGCCCATACGTTGTCACGTTCCGCAGCACGTCTGTCATACTTTGTTGTCTCGCGGCGGTAACGTTTCCACGTAGTCCTGGGTGAGCCCCCTGTCGGTTCGATGGGCGGGACTAGCGGGGCCGGCGCGTATGGGTCGGGTGCTCCTAGTGGGAAGAGGTGCGCCTCCCCGTCTTGTAGTGCGCGTTCGATAGTGGCAAGAGACCGCGGCTCGGGAAGAGCGCTTTTCTTACCCTTGCGGTCGCTGTTTTCACCGTCTACAACGATTGTGTATGCGTACCGAGTCGTCCAGTCAATGGCCAGAATCCTCTCCACATGCTGCGGAGTTCGCCATTCGATCAACCTGTTCTCTGCCACAATTGTGTCGGGAGGTGATCCGTCCTTGAGGGCGATAGCCGTTCGGGTAGGCATGGGCGCAGTACTCATGGGTGTGGCTCCCGGAGCTTGATGCCGAGGAGTTCAACCGGTTCGCAGGGCTCGATGCGTCGATGCATGTTGACCTGCCACTGGCGCGTCGCGATGAGGTGGCGCGCGACCACAAGGCTCGTCCCATGCTCCAATCGCAACCGATCGTCGCACCGGTCGGTCGCCTCGGCAAGCGGTCCGGCGTCGCTGAAGACGAGATTGGTTAGCGTCAGGGCAACGTGGGGCAAGAGATCGGGTTCGATGGGCAGGCGCGCAGTGGGTAGCATACTCGGGTACAGCCAGTCGATGTTCAACGCCAGCGCGAGCGGGATCTGGTTCTCGGTCACAATGCCCCAATCGATGCCCCGCCGCCGCCAGAATTGTCGTTCAATCTCAAATTTCTGGAGTGTGCGGACATTTTCAAGGTCCTTCGCCATCTTGATTGTCCGCGCCACCAGGATAGGCGGTCCACCTGCCGGATCGCGGATCGATAGGAGAAAATCCGTCGTCGGTACGTCCGCCTCGACGGTGCCTTCGCGATCCTTACTCCCAACGATTGTATGGTGCTTATAACCCAGATCGCGGGCGATGGCCAAAGACTCCTCAAGCAGTTGACGGACCGACGGGTGAGAGCCATCGACTGTGTCGAAGGACAGGTGCGGATACTGCTCCCGGATGTCAAGCACGTGCTGTAACCACTGCAGGATGAGGAAGAAATATAACTCCCATCGGCTCATCAGGTGATGTTCGCGCCCCGTCTTCGCGCCCAGGATCTGCGTTCGCTCACCGATTGAGGGGACATCGCGGACGGTCAGCCATGGCTTGTAGTCCCCCCCCGTTCCCTGGCCGCGCCCTTCTTTGATCCACCTATTGTAGGTCGCGTGGCAACGTCTAGCCCTTCGCATCGTCATCTCCTTCGTCTTGCCTATTGCAATTGCACGTCTCGTTGCTTGATATCGTGTGTCGATCACAGGGATGGCCATTGACGGCAGCGCAGGACTGGCCTTCTGCGTCGGTGACGAGGCGCCAGGTGAATCCATGCGCCTGCCAGTACGCGCGTTCCACCATCAGTTGCGTAGAGGTAAGTTGATATCCAGCTTCGGCCGTATGCCGAGGCTGATCGCCCTCAACTCGAATCCGCTTTCGATGAGGCGTCATCCACCTTAGAACGTGTGCCGCGGCATGACGTATACGCTTCCATATGGTCCATGGTTCGCTATATCGAGAGGAGGGCAGCGTCATCGTCATGGCCGCGGAGTGGACATGCTGCTCGACCATACGACGCCAACGATCTCGCGGGTAGCAGGGGGTATAACGACGTTGTATGCTCATCGCTGTCATCAGGGCAGTTTGCTGATCACAGCCGAACATGGTGCTGTTGTCAGTAACAATCGGTTCGAGCATCTTGGCGTGAGCCGACCCCCGATGGCGCAACGCCTCGACCCATCGGCCCAAAGTTCTCCACGCGCCTCGCATTATCTTGTTGTCCTTCCGTAGCAGTTCCCATCTATGTTTCATCATGATCTCTACAGTCCATCGTGTCGGCTGTTCAACACGCCACAGGTCGCATGTGTTAGTCACGCGCGCAAAACACCAAGGGATCACGAATCCGGCACAACGGCTATGCCAAACCCATGATCCCTTAGCAATCATTACTGGTTTCTGTTCGCATTTGTGGGAAATCGCTACCTGCCCCCATGGCTCGACGCATCGGTATCGTCGGTAGCGAAAGCGAATAGGATAGCGCCGCGACAGACCCTACTCTTTTCTTATAGGCCTTCGTCTCTCACCTGTTGACGTATCGTCGCCCGTCAAGATAACAGGTGGTGTTGGTTCGGATCGATCCGGCCTCTTGATCGTTCTCAACCCCCTGATCGTCGAGGCGTCAGTCCGATCCCGAACTATGAACACATCGGGCTGACAAGGGGCGATGTCGTATATCCGATTGGGGAGGTGGGGAGGGGATGTAGGCGCCGAACTGGACGGTATGGGGAATAGCGCCAAGCGAACCGTGTCGTGATCGGCGACGTGGAGGTGACGCGCACGGTTGCGTACAGCCCAGTTCCATACATCCAATGGATGGGGCTGGACGCCGTCCGCGAGCATATCAGCGTCCAAGGAGCGCTTTGGTATAGTGTGCTGCGTGTTGTAACGTAACGCGGAAAGTATTGACAACCGCTGGAACTGTATCTGGTTGAGCATAGCAGGAGAGCGATTCGACGGACCGCCGCGCGTCGTATGTCGCCCGCGTTCGATGGCAAGCGCTGTATCGAGTGACTGGATACAGCGTTCGATCCTGGGCGTCTTTTCGACAGAGCGACCGAGGCCGAAGGTGACGTTCACCCTCAACACGTTAAGCAAAGCCTGGATGTTGGACGTGACCCATTCACTCCATCCATCCGGCGCGATATAAAGTTCTCGCGGGAGATGCGCGACGGGCCAGCTATCCGGGGTAATCGTGATCCCGTGCTGGGCGCAAAACTGCACTTTGTCGGCAGTCGCGTTTTGGATTGCCAGGAGGAGTCCCATCTGGTCTCGCTCCGAAAGGCTGAAGGCTATGCCCGCGATCAATTCGCTACACTCGTCCAGGATAGCGTATATGGCCGGCCGGCCAATGACGCGCGTCGGATTGAGCGAACTGGTGAGGTAGGCGCTCCCGATCAGTGTAACGAGACACCAGCGCGCGTCTGGCCCATGCGCGCCTGTACGTCGGCCCAGTGTCGCGTGAGCATTCGAGCGACTTGGTATGCCATCGAGGATGCCAGGTCTGTCGGTCGTACGATACCGTTGATGTGGCAAAGATTCTACGCGGGTTGACGACGACGGCATGCCTGTCATGTGCATCGCGTGTTGGCCGTTCGGCCTCTGCACGGGCTTATCGAGACTGTTTTTCTCGTCCAATGTGTGACCGGCCATGCTCCGATGCGGGTCGAGCGGACTTGTTCCCTGGGCGGCTTCGGTCCCGTTGTCTCTAGGGCGCTTCGTCTTGCTCATAGCAGTTCCTTTCAATCTGAATCATCTCGTGCCGCATGGCGTTTATCGGCGAACGTGTGACGGTTTCAAGGCACGACGCTCAGGGGTGCGATGTACGACGCTGTGAGGTTGAGGCGGTGACCTGGCGCCGGATGCGGATAGTGCGTGCGGATAGTGAACATGTGTGGAGAACGTTCGGGAGCTATAGCAAACGCTATTCTCCCATTTGTTTGCCCCTCGTTGTGAGGTTGAGTGACTGATGCCGATTCACAATGAACGGGAATCCGACAACCGCTATCCGACACTCACAACAAGCCTTTCGTCAGTCATAAATCTCTGTTTCTCGCGCGTGTCCTTTCTTTCACGCCGTGAACGGCTCGACCCTTGCGGGGCAGAGCATAGAGAGGGTCGCGCCGAGCATACTCTGTACCTGCGGACACTGGCCTCTCTACTCCTCCTTGTACTTACTAATCACGACTCGCGAAAATCGGAAGTTATTCTTGATTTACGTACGCCGCCCCCGCCTCTGACGCCTGACCTCGCAGCCAAGACACATACTTGTCCTGCCAATCATCTGCCTCAAGGAACTGCTCTTCGTCGTTCTCCCCTGCTGGCATCCAGAACCACCCGCCCGCTTCCAGAGCTAGGAGCCGCAGTGCGAGAACCTCCACATTGCCGACAAGCGGGTAATCTTTAACCGGTGCCCCATCGATGACTGCCGTCCAGAGCGCATATTCCAGGTCGGGCGCCCAGTCGAGGGCCCAATTCCATTCGGAGAGAACCCACATCACGATACGCAACGCGTACCGTGCTCCTTGTTGCCTGTCCGACCTGTTCATGGTTGCCTCGCTTCCGCATCGGTGACGCACACAAACTGCGGGATACGAAGGGAATCACGATGCGACTCGAGGCAAGCGCTCCCCACACGCGCGCCACGAACGCGTCGTGCGCGCCATCGCTGCGACAGGCGAATAGCGCGATACAGTGGACGATGTCGTCGATCGACAGGCGTCCTGCGATCGACGAGCGCGTTGTTCAGAGGACACGCGAGGGTATGCAGGTAGCGATAGTGGCGCCAGGTACACCGCCCGATCTCGTCGATTCGGGGCATCCCGACATGGCCCGAGCACAACGAGTCGAAGAGAGTGGAAGCGGTCTCCCGCGCGACCGTGGGGGTCATCGTGATGGCGCGCGTTGAGGGCGTGACAGCAGATGAATCGATACGATGCATGGAGTTTCCCCTTTCGTGCCAGTGGTGGTGATTAGAACGCGGAGTCCCATTCCGGTCGCGGACGATGAGCCGGGCAGGTGGAAACGAGCGTGCAGTAGTCGCAGTGCCTCCCAGGGCGGGGCGGATGCCGACCATCCTGCCTGCTTGTGACCATGCGGCGGCAGAACTCCTTACCGGCATCGATCTGCGCGGGCGTCAGCCGCACGCTGATCCACTGACCGGTTCGTGTAACCTGCATCAATTCCACGTCGTCCGTTCGGTAGGCGAAGCGAGCCAGGTGATCGTAGATAACCGAGGATGGCTGGTCGGCAAGGTCCGCGCTGATCGCGGTTTTCAAATCGACGCATGTGACCGACGGGAGGGTGTCGGCTTCGATGTCACCGCGCGAAACTGAAACGCGGGTGGCGATGAGATCGAAACGGCCCGACAAGACGATGGCGCATCCCGGAACGCCGGCTACGGGCCGTGGTGGTGTACGCACATACCGCTCGGAGGCCACAATAGCGGCGAAGCGCTGGTCTGCCAGGAAGCCCCGATACCCGTCTAGTGATTCCCGACCAAGTTCGCGTAGGTGCAACTCCCTATTGCCGCCATCCCGGAGTTGGGCTGGGAGCAACACCCGCTCCAAAACCTCGTCGATGCTCGGTTCGTGACCTGCCAAGACCATCTGGTTGTGGCGATCCACCAGTTCGTGGATGTACTGCCCAATCTGCAAATGGCGGCTGGTGTTATCGCCGGGCGTTTGCCCGAATGTTTCGCTGTACTGTAGCGGACAGCGCGCGAACGCTTGGGCGCGCGACGGTGTAATCGTGACGGTTAGGTCAGGCTGCGACCTCGGCATGGGTGTGAGCGCTTGACGCATCATTCTGTCCTCCTTCTCGATGTCTCTACGGAATGGTGTTCCAGAGTTCTCCTTCTACAAGTCCGATCTTCATGTCATCGAGGTCAGGCAGCTATCCTTCTTTCGCAGGCCATGTCTCTCTCGCGCTATACGCGTCGTCGAGCAGAACCGTACGCTACATGTCGCCGTCGCCGTCATGCCCGATCCTTGCCGTACGCAACCGAGCGAGGGCAGCGTACATCCACATCGTCAGGTCATAGGCGGTCATATCCTGCGGGTGACGAAAGCGCCCGAACGCATGCACAAGATCGTCGTACCAGCCCTCGGGAAGGTCATCGGTCAGGGCATGGGACACGCGCTGGAGCATGGCGTTGACGGCACGGCACTCCCTCGGCGTTCCCGGCGCATGGTCGTCGTCAGAAAAGACGAAATCGACGTCGTGGACGCGCAACAGCGCCATGACGACTGCATCGCAGAAAGTGTCCCCGACCGTATGCTCCGGCACGGTCAGCCCTTGGCACACCGGCACGTCGACGAACACCGACCAGGCATGGGGGAGGAGGCCGAACTCCAGGGCGAACCCTGTGATGCGGCCGGACAGCGCGACATCACCGAGCACGCGCAGAACCTCTGCGGCGTCACGCGTGTAGCGCGGCGCCGCACTGCTAGAGTCATCAGCCGTCCACCCGGTCAGAACATGGGCCGCGAACGCATCACGTTGTGCAGGAGACATGCGCCGCCAGTGATCGATACGGATGCGCCGGGAAATTGATTGATGGGCATAGTCCGATTCAGCCCTCTGTGCCGTCTGGTCGTCCATGCGTCACCTTTCCTATGTCACCTGGTCCAACGTGCAGCCGGCACGTCCAACATCTGTCTAGCCCCGTTTGTACCAGTACGCGCCGCTCCCATCGCGGGCACGTCATGTGGTCGACGTAGTAGGATAATGCGCGAGCGTCCCAAAATGGGACGCTCGCGCATTATCCTACTCAGAAAGAGGCAAAGAGCGGAAGAGTTACGAAAGAGTAGAGGTAGAGAAAATGGGTGGGCCAGATGCGTAGCGAAGCCGACGCGGCCTTGATTGGGCGTGCGGTGCATCGTGACAAGGCTGCCTTCGCGGCGCTCTACGATCTCTATTTCCAGCGGATTTATGCCTACTGCCTCATTGCGACCCGCCAGCCTGAGGACGCGGAAGATCTCGTGGCTCTGACCTTCGAGCACGCCCTATGTGCCATCGACCACTACAGCGATCGCGGTGTACCCTTCTCCTCCTGGCTGTTGCGCATCGCCGCCAATGCCGTCGCACAGCGCGCCCGACGCGATAGGCTCGAGCGTGTTATTCTGTTGGAAAGCGGGGCGCGATTGCAAGACGGCGCGCCTAGATGCGGGGACGTCAGTCTAGATGCGTCTGTCGAGCGCTGGGAAGCAGCGTATGCGCTCCGGACGCAGATAGCAGCGCTGACCCACGATCAGGCAACGGTGCTGTGGATGCGTTATTGGGACGACCTGTCGCTCGCCGACATAGCGGTCCACATGGCCCGGACCGAGGCGGCGACGCGGAAGCTATTGTTCCGCGCGATCAAGACATTGCGTGCACGTTTGGCTAACGCTGAGGGACTGGGAGACGATGACGCAGCACGAGGACTGGGAGACGCCCGAGGGCGGCGGCAACGAGCCGTTGGCACGCAAACTGGCTGACCTCGGGCCGCTCATGCGCGAGATAGAGCAAGCAGTACATGAGCTGCCGGACCCAGTAGTCGTGGAACGGATGAAGGATGCTTTTCTTCGCGAACACTGGCCGACCTCGGATACCGATAACCCTGAGCGTGCTCATTGATGCGCATTACGCTTTCGCAGGCGGTACCTGGCTGTGCATCCCGCGTTCGTCGATCTCATCATCCTGCATGCCTCTCTTCACCGGGGTGGGCCTCAATGGCGGGGCGCTGGGCAAGCGGAGCGAGAAACGTCACCGTACTGACCGGCGCCCCGGTCAGCACAAGCATCATCGGTCAGGACCACGCCTCCTGTTCCTGTTTCGCTCCACGACTGCGATGGGGACGTACGTGGTCACGCCGTCTATGTGCGTGCTGGGGCGTGGTGGGCGGTTGCTCGACCCTGCGGCGCTCCAGGTGCGCGCCATCGGGCTGGTCAGCCCGATGGCGCTGTAAGACGAGTCGTCCAACGGGTAACTGTGAACGGGCGCGTCGCACTGTGTTTGGACTCGGCGTGAGGCAGGATCACGCGGGCCATACGCATTCTGTTGCAGCCGCGTGACGCAGGGTGGTTCGCGGGGCGAATACAGATCCAGAGGGTTGACGAGGCGGTCGACGAGGACACGCTTGTCGTGGCGCGTGACCGCTGGGCCAACATCGCGGCGCCGCAGCCGTGCATGGCCGTCTACGCCACGGGTGCGCTCCACTATGCCATCCACCCCTTGACGCTGACGAGCAGCATCAGCACGCACGCGCCGCTGTCCCGGTGCCGCGCGTCGTCGCGGCGGAGGCGATCGCCACATCTCGTTGATAGGCGGCGTCGCCCAGACACGCGGTCTACGATGAGACATTTCTAATCTCCACTTCATATAGGCTTCATCGACGCGTTCTATGCTACGTATAACGCCATGTAAAGAAGGAGATTGAGACGATGGGATCGGGAGAGAGATACGAGAAGACGCAGTATGGTGGCGCGCCGCACCGCCGTCGTGGACGCCGGTGTAGCCCTCTGGTCGATGCTGCCTCGTACGACGTGTATTACCTCACCATCATAGCCCCCGCGCCAAAGGGGAATCTGTGATGACGCACCTGTTTCAGACCGCTGTGCTGCTCGCCGTGCTGCGCGGCCACCCGTCCATGCCCTCGGCGGGGCTGGTCGCCACGCTCCAGGCCGCGCTGCACGGCTTCAACACCCAGAACTGCGCCCAGATCTACGACACCACTGCGCCTTGGAGGCGCGGTCACACCGCGCGCGCCGACACCATCGCGGCCTGCCAGCAAGCCTTCACCGATGGAAGCCAGAACGGGGTGACGCTGCTGCGCCTCACGCTCGACGGGCCGGGTCGCTATCTATCGGTGCGTGTCTATCGCCAGCCGCTGCTCATCCGCCGGGTCATGTTCGGGCACACGACCACGGCGCGTGAGACGATGCAACTCGTCCAGGTCGGGGCGCGCTGGTACGTTCTGGCGCTGTGGTAGCGGGGTGACGGGAATCTATAGCCCTCATCGTTGGCGCGCGGCGGCCACCACCGCCGGGTTGCTCCCGCTCCTCGCGCTCGGCCTCGTCGGCGCCTGGGTCGCCACCCGTCCCGCCGCGACATCGCTCCTCGCCACCGTCCACCTGCCCCTCGACCCGCATGCTGCAGTAGACGTGGCGCTGGACGGGCGGCGCCACCGTCTGTTCCTCGTCAACGCCGGCGTCGTGTGGACCATCGACACGCGGACCGGCGTCATCGTCCGCGTCGTGCGCGACGGGACACCCTACGTGCAAGCCCTCGACAGCCCGGCGCCGGCGCTTGACGCGTGGAGGGGACGGCTCTATGTGCCGAACCTAGTCGACGACACCCTTGCCGTGATCGACTCCGGCAGCGGGCGGGTCCAGCGCCTCCTCCACCTCGCCCATCAGCCCGACGAGGTGGCGGTCGATGGCCGCACCAGCCGTGTGTTCGTCGGCAGCACGGCCGATTGGACGCTGACGACCCTCGCCGCGCGCACGGAGCGCCCCCGTGCCACGCGGCCCTTCGCCGCCGGCGACCTTCCGGGCCAACTGGTGGTCGATCCTGCGGGTGGTCCGGGCGTTGCCGCCGGCTATGGGGGCCAGGTGACGCTTTTCGACGCGCGCACCGGTCGTCCCCTGCACGGGAGCGTGCCCGATCACGGTCACCTCATCACTGGACTCACCGTCGATGCTTCCGCGCGACGTATCTTCGGCCTAGTTGAGAACGAGCCAGCCGTCGTCGTCCTCGACGCGCGCACCGCCGCGCTGCTGCGGGTCATCCCGGTTGGACAGAACCCAACCGCCCTTGCGCTGGACCCGACGACCGGCCGCGCTTTCGTCGCCGATGGGGGTGACGGCTCGGTTTATGTTCTGGACGTGCGGAGCGGACGCGTCATGCGGCGCGTCTCAGTCGGCCCCGCTCCGGTGCTGGCAGTGGATACGCGTCGGGGGCGCGTTATCGTGGCAAGCACGACGGGGTTGAGCCTCCTCGACGCACACGGCGGCCACCTCTTGCGCTGGTGGCCGGTCGCCCTGAGTCCCGCCGCCGTGCTGATCGATGCGCGCGCCGGTCGCATCCTACTCGTCGAGACCGGCCGTACGGAACCCATCCCCGCGCCGTGGGCATGGCTGCGGCGCGGGCTGCGGCGCTGGGTTCCGTTCCTCGTGCCGCCTCACGTCGCGCGGCGTGTGATCCCGGCGCGCCTGCTCGTGCTGCGTGAGGATCGGCTGTGAGAGGCGATAGAGGCCACAGATCGCATGACGCGCGACTACAGGCGGTTGAGGCCCCTGCGGTGGCCGCACAACGGCGTGCGGCGACTGCGGGCACACGGATAGAGATGCCGCCCCATCCCACCTGTCCACGTTGGAGGCAGATAACATGAGCCCCCGACGCATCCCCATCAGAGCGGCCGCGCCCGCGCTCGGGCTCCTCCTCGTGGCGCTGCTCCTCGCGGTGGGGCCGGCGCGGCCATTCCTGACCGTCGGGCGCCTGACGACGCTGGCCGGTTGCGCGCTCGGCCACTGCCCAGGCGCCGGACAGTGCGCCGCCTCCGGCCCGCTTCCCCCACCTCCGCCCGTCACGGCGAGCCGCGTAGGCCGCGCAGGCGCGACGGTGTTCCTGATCGTGCTGGAAAACCACAACTGGTCCAGTATCGTGGGGAACCCCGCCGCGCCGTATCTCACCCATACGCTGCTGCCCCATGCCTCGTATGCCACTCAGGACTACAACCCGCCGGGCGTCGACCCCAGCCTGCCCAACTACCTCTGGCTGGAGGCCGGCACGACCTGCGGCGTCTTCAACGACAACCCGCCGGCCCGTCACCACTTCCCCACGCACCGGCATCTCACGGCGCTCCTGAGTCGCGCTGGCATGTCCTGGACGGTTTACGCCGAGGGCATCGACGGGCGAACCTGTCCGCTCACGGCCCAGTACCCCTACGCGCCCAAGCACGTCGCCGCCCTCTACTTCGACGACGTGACCCACGGCAACGATCCACATGCCGCCGCGTGCATCGCCCATGTACGGCCATATGCTGAACTGGGCGCGGCCCTGCGCCGCGACACGGTGGCGCGCTACACCGTCATCACGCCAAACCTGTGCAGCAGCGGCCACGACACCTGCGCGCCCCTGAATGACCCGCTGCGGCAGACGGACGCTTGGCTGGCGCGGGCCGTGCCGCCGATCCTGCGCTCGGCGGCCTACCGCCGGGGTGGCGTGTTGTTCATCACATGGGACGAGGGGGAAGGCGGTTCGGACGGGCCAATCGGCCTGTTGGCGCTCTCCCCCCTGGCCAAGGGGCACGGGCACGGCTACGCTGGCACACGCCAGTACACACACAGCGCGCTACTGCGCACAATGGAGGAGATCCTGGGTGTGCGGCCGCTGCTGGGCGATGCTGCCCGCGCCCCCGACCTGCGCGCTCTGTTCACCGCCCTCCCTTGACCACACTTTGCTCACGCCAGCGTCCGGACGGATCGCCGACCGGTAGGGGAGACAGCGCGTCTGGGTCGTCGCCGGCTACGGCCTCCCGGCCCTCGCGCAGACCTTCCTGGAGCTGGCGGCCGTCTGGCCGCTGGTTTTCCTGGCGCGCTTCGTGGATCGTGTGGAAGTGGAAGGGGACGCGTGGGACACTATCATCGCCGCATCGAGCGATCCAACCACGCGCCGGTTGCAGCGTCCACCACAGCATGAACACGATTGGCGCCACTGACACATGAACGCGTGGAGGATGGCAAAATTGACCTCATTGGCGCCCTGTGTATCCGTGGAATGCAGGTCCGGCCGGATGGTCGTGGTGTTGTTGAAGAGGAGGTCGGACACATAGTGGCTCTCGTGCTCGTCGGCGCCGATGAGCCGTGCATTCACCGGGATGTGGTTGATCACCAGCGTGTCGGTGACAATGCCGTTCTTCAGGCCGACGTACGCGGGTCCGTGGCGGGCGTTGAACAGCGGCTGGGGCGTCTCAAACGTCGCCTCCTTCCGCGCCGTGCCATCCCAGTCCCCGGCCTGTCGCCACGAGCGCAGCAAGATCGTAGGCTGCCCGGACGCGTCCCGGTCTGGCCTCTATCCACCCGTGCGGGTTGCTGAGACGGTCGACGAGGTCCACCCGCCGGAGGCGGCGTCGCCCTCACGCGCGTCGGCGCGCAGGTACACCACGTAGTCGCCATCGACCTCGGGTCGGCGCAGCGCGAACAGTAGGCCGCGCCACTCCTCGCCCTCCTCACCGTCCCTGTCCCGGAACGACCACGCGCTCCATGCGACCGGCCCCGCGTGCCCTTCCCCCTGGGCCGTCCAGCCGGCGTCCCGCAGTTGCGCGGCGTCGTGCGCCCCGAGCGTGGCCGGGTCGAGATCCGTGCGTACCGTCGCCTGCGAGTAGTAGCCGTTACTCCCCCCGCCGCCGTCCTGCGGCATCTGCCGCGCGCCCGCCTGCGGCGCGAGGGTCGGCAGGGGATCGCGCCAGTCGCCGTGGTGCGGCTGCGGCGCGCACGGCGACTGGCACGGGTCGGTGTTCACGTTCAGCCGTACATCGGTCGGCCCGCCCTCGACCGCGGTCGCCTGCACGGAGAGGGACGGACCGCGCGTACCGCAGCAATACACGAGCGCCGGCCCGCGCCACGTCGGGGCGAAGCCGCCGCCGTGTATCCCCGGCTGCTGCGCGGGCGGCGTCCACCCGTCCGCTTCCAGGCGCTCCCGGTAAAAGGCGAGCGCCGCGTCCTCCGACAGGTCGACGTCGAGCACGATGGTCGCGACCGACCCGAGGATCTGGCTGCCCACGACGCGCGCGCCATCGGGCAGGGGGATCGGGATCGGCGACGGGTCGGGAAGGCGACCGACGAGGAGCCTCGTCGGGGTGTCGTCGCCGAGGAAGCCAAAACCGCGTCCCATCAGGCGCAACGTGAGCGCGAGGGCTCCGTCTCGGTCGTCGCCGCCCTCGATAATTGGGCTACCCGCGGAGATGTTGGCGCTGTAGTCCCTGGTGACCGCCTTTCCGGGCGCCGCCGACGTCGCGCCGGAGTCCGCGCCCACCCCTATCATACTATGATCGTGCACTATGCTGTCGCGACCGCCCCGTGCATCTCCCGCAGTCGACGATTGACCGTGTTGCGGTCGAAGCCGCCCGGGTCGAAGTCGCCGCCGAGCCACGTCAGTATGCCCCCCCAATAGACGGATGCCCAGAGCGGGTAGTACCGTGGTGACAACCATGAGCGCGGAGAGTCCGGCGACGACGGTGATCCACGCCAAGGCGTTGTCGGACTACCCATCGCGGTCGTCGTCCATGATCTCGGGGTGATGAGCGAACCCGTAGGCACGTCGGCACGCTCGTACGTATACGCGTGCAGCGGCACGTCTTTCTCGGCCACGCTCGACGACAGGTACACCTTGTCGGCTACGTGCCGGGGCGCGACAGCCACGCGACGGAGCGGGGTGGCAGATCCAGATGTGTCAGAGCAATACCGGGACCGAGCAGGACGACGTGCCGGAGCGCGATGGGGGCGACGTAGACGAGCACGCGCTGAACGGCGACGCGTGGGGGGATGGGATACCATGCCGGCGATAGATGGTACACCGCAGCCATCACCACCGCTGGATCGACAAACGACCGAGTGTGCAGGAGGGGGCAGGAGGGCTGTCGTGTGCCGGCTCCCTGAAGGTCCGGCGCGTCTCGTCCCACGGACGGACGCGACAATCTGTCATGACCACCAATCGGTACAGGGACCCAACACGGCCAGGGGTAGGTCGTGGAGCCGGCGGCAGCGGTGAGCATGAAATTGGCGCGATTGATGCCGTGCTGCCGCCGTGACGACAGATTACGCAGCCACACCCGCACGACCACATAGGCGCAGGACGCATCTCGACCCCCGGCTGGCGCGCACGCCTCCTCCGCTGGCGGGTAGAGCGTGTCCACGACCGAGTGGGAACGAGCGATACCCAGGACGCGGTAGGCGATGTCGCCGTCAACCACGATCCGTCCCGCCACAACCCCTCGGGTCAGTGATGCGACGTGGCGCGGGGCGCTCAACGCACCGGCCGTGGCCAGACAGCCGTAGACCAGGAGACTACCCAGAGCCGCCATCGCGAGTGGCCCCAAGCCTGAGTCTCCGCGCGCGTCGTCGGACGCTCCCGGTGCTCCCGTCGCGCCCCGCGCCACCGCGGACGCGGCGACCGAGGATAACGCCCGTGTGGTCATGCGCTCACGGATCGCGTTGCCACTACCCACGGCTGGCTGTCCCCTGCGACGCTGTTCGCCTGGAGCCACGCCACGCCCGAAGGCACGCCTCTTTCTTGATGTAACCGACCGAGGCGTCAGGCCCGAGTCCCAGAAGAGGCGCAGGAGCGCCGCGCCACTGCACAGGAATAGTCCCAGCAGCGCGACGGCGAGGGCGATGACCATACCAGGGGACCACCAGGGATACATATGCGGGTGCAGCCACCAGACGACATAGGTATTGAAGCTCGCGCGGTCACGCAGGGCGTCGACGTCGGTCAGGCAGAGCGTGGCCTGATGGTAGACCGGGAAGACGCACGACTCATTCGCGCTGCCTAGATGCACGGAGGCCGTGTGCCGCACGAGCGGAACATGGTCGACGACTAGCCGCGCGTTGTCGGTGACACCCTGCAATGCGAGCAGCAGCGGCGACTGCTCCGGCGTCCAGAAGTAGTTCAGGTTGAACCCCCAGGAATAGTGGTCGATCTGGTCAGGGTAGGTAGCGAACACATCGTGGAACGAGCGCCAATAGCTGACCGTCACGGCGGAGAACTGCACGAGCAGCGAGGCCGCCAGCACGCCGACCAGGAGGCCGCGCAACGGGAAGCGATAGGTCCGCCAGCGCCCAAACACCTCGCCCAGCGGCAGGATCAGGTACGGCAGCGTTGCGTAGAGGTAGCGCGGCCCCCACGCTGGGTCGCCGTGCCAGTAGGTCACGTTACTGTAGAACAGCAGGTAGCCGCCGCAGAGGAGGGCAAACAGGGTCGCGGGGAGGGGACAGCGCCGCCAGAACGGGCGCGTGGCCAGGACGAGCAGTAGCACGGCGGGCGTGTACCACAACAGCCCCTTGCCCGGACTCACGAGGAGATCGGGCAGCCCCAACCAGGGCGGGAAGCCGAGTGAGTGGTCAGGCTTCGTCGGCGGGTTGGTGAGCAGGGGCGAGCCGAAACGGAGGGCGTCGTAGGTCGCGTTGACGACGACGGCGGGGAGCACGCCCAGGCCGAAGAGCGCGAGGTCGTGTGCGAGGGGGCGGCGCCATGCGCGTGGCCGCTGTCGTCGGTGGAGCAGCAGCAGGTACACCGCGAGGAGAGGCAGCGCGATCACGCCGGCCACGCGCGTGACGAAGACGAGCCCCGCTGCAAGTCCCATCACCACCAGCCATAGCCGTCCCTCCCCTGATCGTCGAAGCCCAACCGCCGACACGGCCGTGTAGCGCAGGGCGGCGTAGGCGGCGGCGAGGAGGAAGAGACTTTCCATGGTGTGCTCGAGGTTGGAGTGGACATCGGGCCAGAGCGCGGTTCCGAAGGCGAGCAACGCGGTGAGGGCAAGGGCGACGCGGCGACGATAAGCCAGCAGGCGCGCGGTCGCATAGCACAGCATGGCGAGCAGCGCGCCCAGGAGGGGGCCGAGCAGCTTACAGGTCAGCAAGACGATGGGTGGGGCGACCGGCGCGGCGCAGTCGGTGTGGGCGAGACCGGCCAGGCGACGTCCGAGCAGGTAGAGCGGGATCATCGCCGTGGTCTGCCCCAACGTATATTGCGCATAGGTGCGGCCGCGTAAGCCCAGGCCGGTGCGGTTGTCGACCTGGTAGGGCGTGATGGCGAAACTATTATGCTCGACGATGGCGCACGTTACCTGATAGCGGATGTACCAGTCACCATTGTGCGCGGGCTGATCGACGGTGAACGAGAAGAGATACCCTGAGAGCACGCAGACGAACAGCAGCGGCCCGGTGAGCCATAGGCGCATCATGCCTGTCATAGCCTGGTGAGCCCTTGCGCGCGCACGATGGGCGTTACCGGTCGCGGAGGCATGGTCTCGTCGCCCCATAGGTCGTTGGATAGCAACCGGTCGTCGCCGCTTCTTGAGACGCGCGCCACATGTGCGACATCCTCCTCGTGGCCGTGGGGCCTCGTGCTGCCTATGCGCGGAAGGCCGCCAGCACGTCGTTCCTCGTCGCCCGCTCATCCCCTCTCCGGTGTCATCGGGGAGGGTGGAGGAGGAGCGACGGGGGCCGGCCCTGATGCGCGCTGCCGCTGCCTGGCTTGCGCGCAGCGGTCGTGGCAGCGCGTCCGTTTCTTCCGCATAGATCAACGCGCCAGCGTGGGGGGAAAAGCCCGCGCCGGCGCGTTGCATAAGGGAAACCCTGGGGTGCCGGTGCCCGCGCATCCTCGGCCGGGGATGCGCGGGCGGTCAGCTATTTATTGGCCAGACTGATCGCCCGACTGATCGTTCGGGCCGCCCGCCGCGTCGGCTGCACTTGGCGTGCCCTCGCCTCCGCCGGGCGCCTCGGCCGTGTCCACCCCGGTGGTGTCCTGCGCGCCGGACTGGTCATTCGGACCGCCCGCCGCGTCGGCCGCAGATGAGGCTGTCTCGCTCGCGTCAGGAGCCTCCGCCGTCTGCGCACCCGTCGCGCCCCCCACCAAGTCGGCCGTGACCGCGGCAGGACGCGCGGTGACATGCGTGCTAGCGTGGGCGGCCGTCGCCGCCCCGCCCGTCAAGGCCAGGCCCAGTCCCAGAGCCAGCAGCGTGCGCTTCGTCGTCATTCCCATGTGAACCACTTCCTTCTGTCGCCTTCCAATAGGGTATCTTGGCCCGGACTCATGCCGGGCCTCGCCCCACACTCATCATGACATGTTAGGGTTAAGGCACGGTTAAAGCATGGTTAGGAATTGGTTATAAATCGGCTGACGTACGGCATCGGACGACGTGGCCGTACAGTGCAACGCCCTACGGACGAACGTGGTCCGGCGCGATAGGACGTGGACGCCGCATGTGTCGATACACGAAGAGGGCGGCGAGCGCCACGACCACGACAGCAATCAGCACGTCGAACGTGCGCACGACGCCGCCGACATCCCGCCAGTGCTGCCCCAACGCGTAGCCCGCGTAGGCGAGGACGACACACCACAGGAACGAACCCACGAAGGTGTAGACGATGAACCGACCGATGTCCATGCGCGCGATACCGGCCGGGAGCGAGATGAAGGTGCGCACGATGGGCATGAGCCGTGTAGCGAAGATGGCGGGGGCACCGTAACGGGCGAAGAAACGGTCGGCGCGCGCGGCGTCGTGGGGCGAGATGAGGACGTAACGCCCGTAACGTAACAACAAGGAGCGGCCGCCGCTGGCCCCAATCCCGTACGCCACGAGCGACCCCAGGACACAGCCGAGCGCTCCCGCCAATGCGACGCCCCAAAAATTGAAGCGGCCCTGGACGGCCAGAAAGCCTGCCAATGGCATGATCAACTCGCTCGGCAGTGGGATACAGCAACTCTCGATCGCCATCGCCACCACGATGCCCCCATAGCCGAGCGCCGTGAACAGGTTTAAGATGAACTGGGCGATACTTTGTTCCATAGGGTCCTTCGTGTTTTTCTTTCGGTCGCGCGGGCAACCGCTGTGGCGTGCGTGCCCACCACCATGCGCTGGAGTGGAGGCAGGGACGACGCGCTGTTCGGCAGGGGACTACCTCAACGGGTCGCCGTGCGCGATTGTTCGTTGGTTGGCCGTGCCACGCGCCACCGCAGCGGGAGCAGCGGCCGGGCCCACGCCGCCGGCAGTGGCAGCACCGCTACCACGAGGGCGGCCGCGACGACGATGCCCACGGCGCCGAGCACGTCGATGGTGTGGTGGGCGCCGACGCCTAGACGCCCGGCCATCACCAGCAGCGTCCCGACGGCGAACGCGGCCAGCGCACGGCGGTCGAGCCACCATAGGGTGGCCGTGAGGAACGCCGCGAGCAGCGTATGGTCGGACGGGAAGCCGTTGTCGTGCGCCACAGGGATGAGCGGACGCACATGCTCCACCAGGTAGGGCCGCGGATCGCTGACCACGCCCGTGAGGATCTTGGAGGCCGCGTAGGCCAGGACGCCCAGCGCGGCCAACCGGACCACGGTCCGCGCCGTGAGCCACGCGCGGCGGCGCGCGACGACGACGAGCCAGGCGGCGGCCATGATGTAGACGAGGGCCGCGGCGCAGACGATAATGGCGTCACGCACCACGATATTCTGAGAGGCTAACGTGTGCAGCCCTTGCTGAATAGTGTCGTGCATCTGCTATCCTTTGACATCCAATTCGGCGAGCCGGGCTCTGGCGGCCGTTCCACCTCCTATTTTTGCCTGCCGTCGCGGCCTGTCGCGCGGCTGCTCTCCGTCAAGCGGTCCGGGCAGGGCGCGCTCGGCCTCCTCCGTCAGGCGTTTCTCGTTGCGGCGCAGGACCACGACGCCGGCGAGCAGGAGCGCCGCTCCCAGCATGGCACCGCCGATGCCAATAGGCCCGCTCACGCGATGCACGTTATCGCCGAGCGCGTAGCCCCCCAGCCCGAAGACCGTCGCCCACACGACGCCGCCGGCCGCGTTGTAGGCCAGGAAGCGGCGCCAGGGCAGCCGGTAGGTCCCGGCCAGGAAGGCGGCCCAGATGCGCAACACCGCGATGAAGCGCCCGAAGAAGACGA
>JAABUJ010002061.1_pt1 | contig 26354 bp, 18 predicted proteins | sample 5559131 | NCBI WGS metagenome assembly JAABUJ01 (sample SAMN10711875, study PRJNA513366) | rock metagenome | isolation source: Antarctica rocks | place: Antarctica: Victoria Land, Mt New Zealand nord | collected 2016-01-07
ATACTTAACATAATTTTTAATTTAAACATTAAATCTCTTTACTCTTTCTATGCAGTTTATGAACACTTTAATTTTCTTAAATTGCTTATAATAAGTACAAGTTACATGCAAGCTAATAATATTAAGTGAAATATTAAAATTAAATATGTTCAGATGTAAAAAACAATGTTTAAAAATCTTTAAGAACATTTAGCTTTGCTTAAAGCATTAAGATTCATTTTGATTCTTTATATTTTTGTTAATATTATTATTATTATCATTATAATGATCTTTATTCTTCTCATCATTATTTTATATCTTCATTAAGTCTTCTGTCTCTTAATCTGCATCATTAATAAAGATTAAAGCTTATGATGTTGATAATTAATCTTCATTGTTGATTTTAATTCATAAATATAGTTAATCAGCAAGAAGCTAATAGACAATTGTAAAGAGCATTATAATAAAGTGATATAATTATATTTAATTAATTTGTATTTTAACTTCATCACTCTTTAACATTAAAATAATAATTTATAAAGTTTAAAATTTAATTAGATCTCTGATAAATAAATAATACAGAATTAATATATTTTATTTTCTTTTAATATTGTTTTTTTAATATTTGCATGCACAAGTTTACTGAGTTTAAGAAAGATATACTCATTATTAATATTTTTATTCAGCATTATTTAAACAAAAAAGCTACTATAACTTTACTTTCATCATTATTTAACATTATCTCTGCTTCTTTATTCTTATCTGCAGAGACATTAAACACTGTTAAGAGTTAATAATTATAGAATAAAATAACATTAACTTTTGTCTTTAGAATCATTATAAAGAAGTGTTAAAAATATAATATATATTAATGATTTTTCTTGTTTACTATATGCTCTGAATTGAATATGCTGCTATTAAAAACCTGCATAATAAGATTTAAATTCTTATCTTCAGCTATAGTAAGTTATTTATAATTATTAAATTAAATGATTTATTCTTAATGTTTAATTACTTTATTTAGACAGTTATCTCAACAGTTTTAAATATATTTGTTTATTTTTTCAATTTAATCATATCAACACAGACTATATATTAAATAAAGTTAATATATCTCTTTTTTAATTATTAAGAAAGCATTCTTTGCTTTAAGAAGCTTATACAGAGCTTATATTTCTTTAATAGTTATAATTAAATTGTTTTGCTGAACAGTATCTTCATTCTTCTTTTACTCAGTCATTACATTTTAATTAATAAAAAAGATCACTACAAATGAAATTAAAGTCTGATACAGAATATTATAATTATTTATTAATATTTATTATATTCATTTTTTGCATATCTCTTAACAACAATCTTCTTTCTTATCTTAACTGCATATTTTATTTTTTAAATTTTCATCTTAAACTTTTTATATTCTAAATAATATTTAAGATCTATATTCAATCTATTCATTATCATATTATTCTGCTCTTAAGTCTCTTCAATATCAGCATTTATGAATGCATTAATCATTAAAGAATGTGATGAGATCAATTTTTAAGTAATATTAAAATGTAAAGAATTCAATAAAAAAATAAATAAAGAGTTTCTGAATTCTTGAATATGATTTAGTCTCTGATTTAGTACATACTTTGTGTGTTATAATTGAATATTATAATAAGTGAAGTTATATATTAAATTTTGAGTTAAAAGAAATAAAAGAAGTAGCTAAAGTACTTTGAGATAATGCAGCATTGAGTGTGAATTTAAAGTAATTAATAAATGCTTTTATTCTTCTTTATTAATTAGCAAAGTCTTCTTTCTTTAGATGTGCAGCAATGTCTAAAATAAATAAATTAATTTTATTAATCTTTTTCTTTTTCTTCTTCTCAGATTAAGATGAGAAGTTTAATATATTAATAGAATGTGTTCTTTTGCTGATGAATTAATTCAATTTAATAATAAAAAATATAAAGTCTGATACTTTTGCTATGTTAATAAAGATAATCTTTGCATTCAGTTTTCTCTATTTTAATGATGTATTTTTAAAATAAAAGTCAGCATTATATCTCTTTATTACTTACTTTATTTACATAATACAAAAAGAAAATGTAAAAAGCTTAATACAAAAAGTAAGATGTTCTGTAAAAAGAAAATGTAAAAAGTATTGTATTAAAGATAAATAAATTTGCTAAGTCTTTATACTATTATTTGTTTACATGAATGTTGTGTTTTTGTTATTAATGAATTTGTAAATAATTAAGATCAATTCAAATCAAGCTGCACAATTATTTAAATTTATTAATTTATAATCATTTTTTCTTAAGTCTATTATCTAAGAAATTTAAAGCAATACATACAATTTGTAAAGTGTAGTATCTCAATTATGTTAATTGCAATTTCTTTATTAAGTATAGATCTTCTCACAGTAAAGAAACTGACATTAAAATTATGTTGTATAAGTAATAAATTTATATTTTATATTTTTGTTCTTTATATGTTTTGAATTCATAATCTGACAGCAGAATTTAATCATAATATTTTTAAAATTAAAGTCTTCAGTACTTATTAACTTCTTAAGTTCATACTTATTCATTAATTTCTTATAATGCTTAATTATTACTTTAAGCTTAAAGATCACATTCTGCTTAAGAGAGTCAATAAGAGATAATGTATAAATTTAATTACATTAATGTTATTTTTATATACATTAAAAATTTTAAATACTTATTTTATTCTTTTCTTTATTGTCTTTCTTATTGATGAGTTTATTCTTTATTAATGTCTTATATATTTCATCAAAATAGTCTTAACATTTCTTCTTCTTCTTTACTTTAATTACATAACATTTCTTCACTTCTTAAATTCTCTTAAACTCAACTATAAACTTCTTTATATTACAGTGTGAATATGTAAGCAATAGAATGAAGTGATAAAATTTCTTATTATTAATTTCTTTAAGATAGTAATCATTTATAACATTATATTTAATAACTATTATTATATATATTTTTTCATTCTTATTTGTCTGCTCATACTGAGTTAAGCTTTTAAATTTATTCAATACAATCTATTTTACAGCAAAATTGACTACTTCAATACATTTAATTTTAATTTTATTAAAACTTTATATATAGATCTATTAAAGCTTTTTAGTTTTAATGATCTTCAATAAAGTTAAATACTTGCTTACTGCTTTCAATAAAATGTATTTAATTATTAACTTAACTTTATCTCTTCACTCTGATTCTTAACTATGACTAAAGTAACTATTAAATTAAATTAACTCAATAGTCTTATTAACTCAATCTGTACTCAGTTTAAATCAGATCAGAAATCTTAATCTATTAAGTTAAACTAAAGTTAAAGATTTAACTTTAGTCTGATCTGTAAGTCAAGTTGAGTTGTGTATAAGTTATGTATAAGTTAATATTCTTAAATAACTTTTATACATAGTTGTGAAATTTATCTCTACATATATAAAGAAAATGATGAAGCAATACAATAAAATAATAATTATAAATGCTTAAATATATTCTACTTGCTAACTTAAGCTTACATGCACACTCACTTTAACTGATGATGATCATTTTCTATTAAAATATTAATATTTAAGAAATCTAAATCTTGTAAAGTAGCTATCTCATCAGATATCTGTGACAATTTTGCTTAATTAAAGTTTTGAGAAGCTTTAATCTTATTATATATTTATAATATTTTTAATAATTCAGAATCTTTCAATCTTACTTAAAGTTATGTAATATCTTTAAATATTAATGACTTTACAATCTTTAATTTAAAGCTTAACATTGACTTCTTATTGTTTTTGTTGAAGTTATATATCTTGATGTTGTGAATCAATGTTGAATTTTAAGATATTGCAATGTAATTTAGATTGATCTTGTATTTAAAGAATATTAATATATTAAGTTAATTTTCATTATTGCTTCTTTCTATTGCTCTCATCATTAAATAATTAACTTCATTTTTATTACTTTCATTTCTCTTTAACATTCACTTTATAATCTGTAATACATTCTCATCAGAATTCTTATCAATTAAAAAATCATTAATTACTTTTTCATTCTTAAAATTAACATCAACATCAATAAGATCTCTCTGAACAAACTATAATTTATAATGCTTAATAAATATAATCTTCTCATTAATAACTGCATTGAAATGATTTTAATGATAATGATAGACATTATAAATTATGTTGAAAAATTATTTAATTTTAATACTAATCATTAATATTACAAGAATGTTCTTAGCAAATTATTTTATGATTAATTTAAGTATTATTATATACTTTTATGCATTCAAGACATTCTTATCTTCAATTAAAGAATTTATTAATTATGCTGTAATCTTAAATGTTATATTATAATTTAACTTTCTTTATATTAATGTTCACTGAAAGACAGTTGCTGCTAAATCTTTTAATGATGTTAATGAGATCTTTAAGTTAATGATTGTGATTGAAGTGATTTCAAGATATTGATAATGATTTTAATAATAAATGTAAAAATCTTTTTTATAAAATATAATATTTTAAACATTTCATATTGCACTCTACATGAGGTCAGTGCACAATAGAATGAAGTAATAGATTTAAAATATTTATATAATAAAGTTTAAGCTTAGTGACAGAATCTAACATCATATTAAGATTATATAAAGTATTCTTTTTATCTAAAGTTTATTTATAATATTGACTGAATTTATTTCTTATCTTCATCACAGCAGTAAATAATTTTACTATTTATTCAATCTTATATATATTCTTTAACTTCTGTTGCTGATTCTTTAAATAATTAAAGAGCTCAATGTAAATAAATTAATTCTTATAAATTAATGATTTACTAATACTTTCTAGAGTCTCTGTTTATATCTTAAAAGACTTAAGAAAATTAATGATATACTATATCTGTCTTTATTTAAGTAAATCTATTTTAAGAACTTTTATCTTTTAATTTTAATCTTAAATTCATTTAAACAACTCAGTCTTCATAGTGAGAATGTAAATCAATATATTATAAAATAATATTTATTCTAATGAAAAAGACACACTTTGCAGCTTTTAATTTAATGTAACTTTATTTGAGTTTAATGTAATCTGTTTAAGCATGACACAGTGTGTTAGTCAACTCATCACTTTCTTATACTATAAAGATCTTCATTTCTCACTGTTTCTTCATCTTTTCTTCATCTTTTCTCTTTCACAACTCTGTGCTTCATTCTTCTTTCAGACATCTATGACTTTTTTATTTATTAATTTATTATTAATTACTCAGCTTCTCATCTTGTCTAAGACAGTTCTGCAATCATCATTGAATTGTTAATCTTCTCATTCTATACTTATATCACTCTTCACTGATCACTCTGATGCAAGAACCTGAATCTGCAGCAAAATTAAATCTTTCTTATTGAACATATTGTATCTTTACATTGCTGCTGCAGATCAGCTTAAACAGAGATGATACTGTTTTAAAATAAACTAAAAGATCTTAATGTCTTAAGTCTATAATGATTTTATTTTACATTACTCATCATTGTCTCATTACAGCTCTGCTGACCTTAAACTTTGCAATGTCATTAAATGAGTATCTTGTCTTAACAGCAACAATCTTAAGACTTAAACAGCAGCAAAGAGTGAATTTAAGCACAGCTATTAATATATTTAATGAAGAAAATATCTTACTATAATTGTATAAAACTTCTGTTCTATCTATTTGACTCTAAGCTCTGATGAATGTGATGCTGAGAAGTTAAATGCAAAGTCAGACATGATTGATGAGATGAGATTAGTAAATATAGATGAAGAATTGCATATCTATGATGTTTAATGAATGTGATGATTTTCTTCTACAATAAATCTAAAACAAGCAGTGATATACATTCTTAATTGTAATTAAGTCAGCTAAATTTCAGACATTAACTGCTGCTGATGTGATGTCTGCTTAATTGCAAAAATGTGCTGTTGTACTTTTTGATGTTAACTAAATTAGTAAAGCAACAGTGATGAGTCTTAAAAGAGCAAAGATCTATTCTGTAAAGATGTCATTAAGTGTGCTGTGAGGTGCTTTATGAGATAAACACTTAAATAATAATGTTTTAAATATAAATCTTACTCTTTATTAAGCATCAAGAAGAATTCAGTGCAGTTAATGCATCATAATAATTTCAGCTTAAAGAGCTCAGTCACTAGACTGAGTATAGAGTTAAGTCAGATTCAAAAAGATTACCTATAACTCTGTAAAAACCTAACTCAATCTGTGAGTTGAGTTATTACTAACTCTATGTGCACTAGGTCAAATTGAGACATTAGGGCATTATTTTTTAGGGCTAAGTCATGTGATTATAAATTACATAAAATCATAATATTAGCCCTAACCCTTACAAATAATACATCACAAAACTGAACTTTGTAATCTATTTTTTGCATTTCTTTCACAGGCACTAATGTCATATATGAAATCTAAAACCTGCACACTCAGCCTATTAGTCACTGCAGCTGATATTCTCTTTATGCAATACAGAGATTCACAAGACACTTATTGAAGATTTAGCTACATAAGATAATTAAGTATAAGACTTCATTAATTAATTAATGCTTTGAGATCATCTCTGAGATGTAATGAGTGCTTAAGAATCAGTAATTGATAATCTATGAAGTATAAAGAAAAAGAAGTGAAACTTATGTGTAGCAAAAACTGCAGCAGATAATTTATCAATCTTTAAATACATATAATCTATTTTTTACTGTCTCAATGATTCTCAAACTTCTCTTAAATTCTTTATGTAACAGCTTTATCAATGTGTCATAATCTTCTTTAATAATCTTTATCAATCTACAATTTATTTATCACTTTTAATCTCTGCACTCTGCAAATAAACCTGTTAAAGAATGTTCTACAGTGCAGAAGTACAATGCTTTCATGATCAGCAATGTGTACAAGAATCTTATAACTCATATATAAAATGTTAGCTTAAGCACTCAACTTAAAGACTTTAATTTAATTAAATATGTTGATTTAACTATCTCTCTGTCAATAAAAACTCATGATTCATTCAGTGAGTCAGCACTGAGATTTAAAAACACAGAAAACACTTAAGATAATGTTTACTATTCTTAATATTGATGAGTGTTTAATAACAGCTTTTAAATTTTCTGTTAATTGTATCTCTTTTCATAGTCAATAACAAGAAGAATGATGATCTCTTTTTATTTCTTAAGAAACTGCTAGATCATGCTGAAAAAGCACAGAAGTCATTATATATAATATTAATTTTTAATTATAGCAATGAAAGAGCTGACAATACTGTTAAACATCTTATTTTAAAGATCTACAACAATACTTTTGCTTCTAAAGTAAAACAAAATGAAGATAAATGTAAAGAGACTAATAGCTGCAGTAATGACTATCAGAACAGCAACAACTTAATATTTATAAAGTAAAATGTATAGCATGATTCTCTCAATATCTCAACAACTTTTATGTCAGATTCAGAAGCTAAATATAATTCTTAAAATCTCTTCTCAATGATTTCAATGCTGACAAATAACATCAATATAGATGCTTTACTCTTTATAAAAACATATAAAGCTTTATCTTTAATTCTTTTTCTTCTCTCTGTTCTTCTTCTTCTTCATCATCACTCTCTTGTGTCATCTCATCATCAATATTCAACACATAGACAGAATCAAGTGATGATGCTTTAAAAGATATTGAACTTTGTTTCTTTAATGAAGAAAAAGAAAAGACAGATACAGAGAATGAAGATAAGTATAATAAAGATGAGTACAATGAAGATGAAGATAAACAAGATAAAAACTGAACAATTATGCACTTTATAGATATTTAAGATTTCTTTAAGTGCATAGTGAGCAATGTAGATTTGAATGAGAAAAGTGAAGATATATTAAGATTAAGAAAAGTTTAATGCACAGATTAGTTTACAGACTTTAATTACTGTATATTGTATTTAATGATTTCTGAAAGATTCTATTAACAACACAGATAATATTAATCATGATCAGTTTCTTACATAAATTTACTCATTACTTAAGTCTATTTTCAGACAATCATCATCTCTGCAAGATCTACAGCAACATAAGAACACAATAAGCTCAAGTTAATTCAGTGAGACTGACAGAAGTTAAAATAAGTTCTTTATCTTTTTAATTAGCTTTTAGATCTTCTCTCTGACATGCTTTAGATAATTCTCTTGTAGTTAAAGATGACAACAAAAAGTCTGACAATTCTATTAAAATCATAAATATAAAGTTAAAGATTAGCTCTGCAGTCTTTTAAATTTCTTTTCTTAGAGAATAGACAGAGACACATGATTGTTTAAATACTTATATTATTAAATTTATTATCAAACTCATCAATTGTTTAATCTCTTTAAGTGTCACTCTATCTCAGCATTCACATGAGCAGATTGTTGATAAAGACAATTATAGAATAGCAATAATCATAAATTTTTTCAATATTATCACTTCATTATTTTCTCTGCAGTCTCATGCTCAAAATGCTGCACTTAAAGAGCAGAAATGAGAGATCACAAAGATTGTTGATAAGAGATAGATAAGAAAAAGCTGTAAATATAAAGTATGCTAAAGAAGTACATGACTGCTTAGAAGCAGATTAGAAAATGTACAAAGACTATTGTGAGAGTTTAAGAAGAAATACTTAGCTTTATATAAATATAAATGAGTCAGACTGATTGACACAGACAAAAGTTAATAAACATTGATTACTTTGTTTATAAAAGAGATTTATATATACTTTATTTCATACAAAATAATAAGTTCTTAAGTTTCTATTCTGTCAATATGACTCTTGCATCTTTCTCTCTTTTATATTTAAGCAATTTATTTTCTGATCATTTGTCAAATAAACATATCATCTTTTTCATTTATTATTCTATCTTCTGACTTCACAATAAATTCTAAAGAGAAGATATGAAGAAAGTATATCTTTTACTCTTTATAGCTTGTTATAATCTCATCTTTAATGATGCTCAATACAATATTTATTTTTCTAATACAATTCTCATTCAGTTTTTATACAATTTAAACAAAGATCTGTCTTTAAGATCTTTTAACTAACTGACTGCTTACTTAGATCAAAAACACTGTTGCTATTGCTTATATTTTAATTATCATCAACAATATTTAGATCTCTTTTTCTCAGATTCAGCAAGCTTTAAATGTAAATGAGTAATATATTTTTAAGACTTATGATGCATCTTTTAATCTATATAAATGATAGTTCTCTACAAAGTAAGAGATAATTAACTGTTCATTTATTTTTAATTGTTTAACTTAGAAATAAATGTCTTTTATTCTTATTGTGCACAAAGTAACTTTATAAATCACAAATTAATGTTGAACAAAGAATCTTGTAGATGTATGAAGAACAGAGTGCACAATAATCATAAATATTTCTTTAATTACAGTTATAAAAATTATTTATCTCTTAAACAAAGAACTTCTGCTTGATTGCATAATAGAGAGCATCAATTCAATTGTATAAAGATAAACTTTAAGTGAATAGAATTGAAATTTATTAAAAAAATTTGTTAATAAGTAAAGCAGTTCACAGCATCAGATCAGCACAATGAAGTGTTAATGATTTATTGTTTTCTTTAAAAGAATTTTAAAGCAGCTATAATACATCTCATAAAGTCCATTTACAGAATTGAATCTTCTTTTAAAAAAGTTCTAAATAAAGAAAAATAAGTTCATAATCATTCTTGCTGCAAGAAAGAGAGTGAAAAGTTAATTATAATGAAAAAAACTTTATTTTCTTTAAGACATTCATTACTTAAATAAAGTTTAATATAATATCTTTAAAGACATCTATTCTTTCTTCTTTCTATACTGAAACTTTCAGTCTGTCTTTTTCACTCTGTATCTCTTCACTTCTCATTCATTTTTTTTGCTCTTCTTCTTTTTCTTATTCTTTACTTCTGCATACTGATCATCATCAATATCTCTCTTCACTTCTCTCAGTTTCTTCTCTTTCTCTTCAGTTAAGCATCAAAAATGCTATCAATAATAAGACATTCTTGATTACATTATTTACTTTGATAAATAGCTCTCTAAATGCAGCTATAATCTTTATTTATAATTAAATCATAAGACATAATTTTTAAACTGAAGTCTTCTGTGAATTCTATATCAATGAAAAGATTAAGTTCATTATTCAGAATGTAATGCTTAATTAATTAATAAATGTTAAGTTTCTTCACATCTTTATGCACATAAGTCTTTATCTACAATCTACATACATCATTAAGTGTGTCTCAAGAGATTCTTAATGCTCTTTTCTTCAATTTTAAAATAAAGAAACTTAAAAGAAAGTGTGTAAAGTACTATAAAAAGTATAAGATCTTTAGCTGTATATTACTTAAAATTTATTGAGAATATAAATAAATTTATTGACAAATTAACTTTCTGAAGAAGCAATGTGACTGAGCAATTAAGATAAAGTATTAATAAGATTATTTTTATTGCATTTACAATGAAGAATTAAAGAGACAATTGAGTAAAACTATAGGTATTGAATATGTTGAGTTAATTATTCATCATTAATTTTCAGAATGAATTCAGTTTCAAAAGATCATTTATGATATGTCTAAAGATCTTAAATTTAATAATATTGTAGATCACTGAATTCTGTTTATTAACTTATTTATAATTCTCTCTCATTAAAAGAAGAATTCACACTATAATCACTTAAATAAAGTATATTTTAAGTTCTTTAATGAGCAGTCTTTATTTAAGAACTTTTTTCAGCTTGTTTGTCAGAGTACTTAATGTATCATATGTATGAAAGATAATTAATGTATTTATGCATATTAAATCTATACATTCTTTACAATTCACAAAATGATGAATTATATCAATAATTATTTAAAGAGTGTATCACTAAATTAAAGACTTTTATGTCATCATTTTGTTTATCAGTTTGAGAAACTCATTCTTGATAATTTACAGCATTTTGAAATGATGTAATGACTACATATTACATTACACTTTAAGCTTAATATATCTTTATCTGTTCAGTCTTCTTCTTTCTCATTTTTTTACTTATTATGAAAATCTTTCTCTTGCTTATAATGTCTTAAGACACTTACAGTTCTTGTTATGTATTGTTGTGACTATGATATGTATTTTAAAAGCTACTTATTTCAATATAATAAAATATTATTATAATGTCTTTACTACTCTTTATTTCTTCTTTGCTTTTCTGTCTTCAAGTTCAGAAAACTACAGTTTTAAATATAAAAGAATTATTAATCTTAAGAAATCTTAAACAATTGTTTCAGTAATAGATTTTAATCATTAATGAAAAATCTGCAAAATTATTAATTAAAAAATAATTGATTGTGAAAAACACTATTAAGTTAAATAAAAGAACATCTAAATGTCTAAATCTGAGCTGTAGAGAGCTGATAGATGCAATTAAAGTAGATTATAAAAGAAAGATTAAATTTAGAAAATGACAGTTAAGATAAAATTAATTAGTTAATGAGCAGCAGAATGCTTATAGTCAAGAAGAATAAAGAAAGCAGTGTAATTAATTTTAGAAGTAATTATGAAAGAGATAGAGATTTTAAGAATAACTTTCAGATATTAATCATTAAGAATTTATAATTTAAGTTAAACACAATTATTTTTTAAACTTCTGAATCTTTATAAAACTAATTTTTATAATTAGGCTGAGTGTGCAGGTTTTAGATTTCATATATGACATTAGTGCCTGCAAAAGAAACACAAAAAATAGATTACAAAGTTCAGTTTTGCAATGTATTATTTGTAAGGGTTAGGGCTAATATTATGATTTTATGTAATTTATAATCACATGACTTAGCCCTAAAAAATGATGCTCTAATGTCTCAATTTGGCCTAGTGCACATAGAGTTAGTAATAACTTGACTTACAGATCAGATCAGGTTTTTACAGAGTTATAGATGATCTTTTTGAATTTAACTTAACTTTACACTTAATCTATTTATAATATCTTTTTCTGACTCATTCATACTCATTTTATTTCTGCTTCATACTCAGATTAAAAATAATCATTTAAATCTTTTAATAATCAAGCTGATCATCTCTGATTTTCAAGCTCTTTATGCACATCTTAAAGCTAAAATAAATACATTATCTTTATTCTTTTTTTACTTATCAAAAAAATATTTAAGCTCTTCACTTTTTATGAAGCAGTCTTGCATCAATTCTTTTCAGATTTGATTAAGATACTTATTAAAAGACTTATTTACATATTTTTCTTCTTTAAAAGTTGACATTATCATTTTTAATTTTACTTAATAAGATTTAATATCTTCTTTAATCTCAAATTAATGATGTTACAGTATTATTTACAGACTGCAGTACAGTCTTTATAATTATTGCTGTTAAAAATAACAATTTAAAGCTTATTATTAAAGCATTACTTTCTTATATACTTTTTCTTAACAATACATGTATCACTAATTCTTTTGCTAATTATTGTGCTGCATAATGAACAATAAATGATTTCTTATCTATACATAATAATAGCTACTGCAATTGTTCTGTTTAAATGTATATTGAGATTGCAACTTTTAAAAAGATCTGTATTTATAATTTTTTTTTAAAGATTCAGTGATACAGTTACTAAATGCTTTTCTTTACACTTAACTTTTTTAATTTCATCACTTCTCTCTGCATCTGCAAATCATCTTTAATGACTATAAAAAATGTAACATTTAAATCAATTTCATATTAGATGCTCAGCAATCATCTAATTGCTATTAGATGCATTTTAATATATTAAAGTCAAATATAAATTACAGAAGATATCTATCTTCTTTATTAGTTTTAAAAATTTTAAATATTCTTTTTTAAGAATTAATTACTTGAAATTTACATAAACAACATTTAAGCAACAGTGCTTATGAATGTTCTCATATTTTGTACATTATATACACACAATGAATTAAAAGTGATTATGTCTACACTTACTATCTTAATTGAAGCTTTTATCTTAAAATTCTTGTCTAAATGTTTTATCTTCTCAGTTACAGAATGAATTGCAATCTGATATTTATTGAGATTTATATAAAAGCAATTAGAATAATGACATTAATTTGAGAATAGCAATGTCATTAAATTAAAGATATAAGAGATGACAGACTATTTAAAAAGTATAGATAATATAAATTATATAAAGAGCTCTGTACTTGTAAAGTACATTATTATTTATGTTTTTCATTCATTAATTAAACAATCTTAACATAATATAGACATCAGCTGTACTCATCTTACATTATAACTTTTTTTTTAATTTTATTCACAATTACTCAGTTACATTCTCAAGTGACACTCAGCTTAAATATATATTGATTAATAATGATTAAATTTATTAAAACATAATGTAATCATCAATTTAAGCATTCTTACTTATTTTATTATTGATAATTTTGATCTCTATATGCAAAAACAGTTAACTAAGACAGTCAGTACAGATCTTAATAAATTTTATTGTTACTGTAAGATTTATTGTTATTTCACTGATTGTCATATAAAATTCACAACATTGCAGTATTGTCTTTCATTGAGTTTAATTCTTAGCTTTAATTATCTTAACTGTTACATTTATGACAATTATTATTTTTGTTAAAAGATGGCACCACACTAATAGCATAGCTATCATGAGTTATATATCTAACACTCTCTCTAACCTGTGATCAGCCCGCAACTGACCTGCAGGTGTAAAGAGTGCACACAGATGGCAGTTTGAACTCATAACCTTTTGAACTTACTCTCTTACCATGAACTTAAACCACCAGCAGAGGTGGCCTAGGCACTGTTTTACACAAGAACAACTGCATTAACCTGAGCTCATAATCTGTTAAAAGGTGGCACCACACTAATAGCATAGCTATCATGAGTTATATATCTAACAATTTTCTTTATATTCACAAATATCACTCTATAAGATACTCAATCTCTTATTCATAACTTTCATAAAGACTGTAGCAATATTAAGCTTGACATTTCTTAATCAGCTATAATAATGATTATGTTTCTTTTCATTTATAATATAATCATTACAACACTAGCTTTTACTTACATGATTCTATTAAGCAATTTAAAATGTCATTTTAAAGATCAATGAATCTGACTATTCTTCAACAAGAATGCAGACTGCAGAGATCATTTATAGAATTTAAGATTGTTATTAATGTTGTAAATTTAATTTTATACAGAACAGAGTGTAATCTTTTTTAAATAGAAGTTATATTACTGTAACTTATCATAAAGTCTTTAAGAGAGAGTGAAGCTGCTTTAAAGAATGAAAATTAAATAAATAAATCAATAATGATTTAATGCTTCTTATTGTAATTGTAGTTATTTTCATTAAGATACATCTTCATCAATATGTTGAAGTTATAGATTTGCAAAATCTTAATAAAGTCATTAACTTAAAATTCTAGATTCTGATGCTGATGATATATTAAATGCATAATTTATTTTAATTATTCATTTAAAGTGCTTCTGCTGTCAGCAAAGAAGAATGTGTGAGAAGTAACTGATGAAGAGAGATTGATTATTATAATAAGTCATTATAAAAGATTTATAAATATGTAATAAACTCTTAATTATATGATAAAGATCACAGTTAAAGAACTTATGCAGATCTGATGATGCAATTTTTAAGATTTTATAATGAAAAAAATGAATGATAAGAAGTCTAAAATGATATATAGATTTGAAATTAACTTAATAATTAAATCATTATAAATTAATTATCTTAATCTCTGCAAAGATAGTTTTTTTTCTCATTCAGTCTTCATACTATCTTAATGATTCAATCTTTAAATGTAAAAATTCTTTACATTTATATAGTTTAAATCTTACACAACTTATACATCTAAATTTACATTCTTAAGTTATGATCTCTATTTTATCTCTTATTAACATTTCATCTCTTCATTTTTAACTAAACAAATTGTATTCAAATTTACTCAGTTTCATTGAAGCACTTCAGCATATTTAATGAATTATATAAGTCTGCTTTAATAAAGTTTAATAAAGACTTACACTTTAAAGATAATAAAAGTCTTCAATGCATCTTACAATTCTTATTTATTCTTACAGAGTCTGTTTTTAAGCTTAGTTTCTTAAGTTAACTTTAAAGCTAAACTTCTTAAATGTGAGATTCTTAACAGATAGAATGAGTCAGTATTGAATTAATGAAAAGCAAAGTATATTTAAAAGTTTTAAGAAAATTAACTCAGAAAATTTCTTCTAGAAAACATAACAGATTATTTTTATTTCTTATTTAAATATTTCATTATACATGATTTCTTCAGAGAAGATTGAATCTAAATTATATTTATATAGTAGTAATTATATTTTTATTAAGTCAGCAGTTATGTTAGATATATAACTCATGATAGCTGTGCTATTAGTGTGATGTCATCTTTTAACAGATTATGAACTCAGATTAATGCAGTTGTTCTTGCATAAAATGATGTCTAGATCATCTCTGCTGATAGTTTAAGTTCATAATGAGAAAGTAAGCTCAAAGATTACAAGTTTAAATCACTATCTGTGTGCATTCTTTACATCTGCAGGTCAGTTGTGAGCTGATTGTGAGTTAAAGAGAGTGTTAGATATATAACTTACAATAGCTGTACTATTAGTATAGTGTCATCTTTTAACAAGTTAAATGCTTAATGATAGTTTTCTTTCATACTGTTATGATCAGTTTTCAATGTAAAGTCTTTAATGTTCAGAATCATTGCACTGTGCATCTTTAACACAACAGTATACTTTTTATTTAATTATTAATACATAGATAATGTTCATTAGTACAGATGCAGTCAAGATAAATAACACATTCAATAAGACTTAATATGTCTTGCTTAGCTATCTGTAAGATCTTTAGACTAAACTAGAAGATCAAAGTATCTTAAAATATCTATTGTAATTAAAAAGATTAAAATAAGTGCTGATGTCATTTTGAAGAGTTCTGTCTTATGACTTACTTTAAGCATTTATATACATTATTGATTCATTGTACTTCTCTGATTGCCTGAATATACACTATGTGAAGAATTTGATGTTGCTTAGTCAATTAGAAGTGTACATATCATCAATAGTATTGATGAATACTTTGTGCTTGAAATGTTGCAAGTAATTGACAGTAACAAAACTCATTGAGAATAAACTAACTTTTATGTAATATATAGCTGAATTTCTTAAACAAGTGAGACAGATAGTGCAGTCAAAGTCAATTTTCACATAATTGAGATATCAATGTCAGTGATATATACTATAAGAAACATAAACTTCATATTCATTTAAATATCTCATTCTTCTTCAGATACAATATAGTCACAATAACTGACTCAAAGAAGATGCAGTGACTAGTCTTAAAATCAATCATGTAATATTTAAAGTTGCTGCCCATTGTGTTGAAGTCATGAAAAAGCAAATGATGATCAGCATAAGAGTCAAACTAAGTGTCTGACAAAGTGAGTCACTTATGAAGATGAGGGATAAAAGGTTCAGATTAAGAGAGCATGAATTATTGCAGTAAGCTGATATTGATGTTACTGTCAAGATCATATGATTCATGGTCTCTAGAACAAGACTTCTTGTCTGTGAGTCTCATTGAGTCAACAGATTTTTGATTGTCAAACAATGTGAATAACACTACTTATCTGAGTATTCACAATAGGTGATGGCTGGTCAAAGACTGTGAGCTTTCATACATGCATAGATCTGAATGTAGGTAAGTTCAGGTTACTTGATCAAAGTATGGCTATTTTGTCAGCGCTTTACATAGGCAGAAGAGTCATGCAGATCTTGAATTGTAATTGAGGCAGACAAATCAAGAGAACCTCAACCTTGGCCTCCTGCTCCACTTCTGGATGCTCATCAACTCGATTTTGCTGAGCTTCACTTCTGGCTCCCCACTCCTTCCCTCTGCTCCATTTCTGGTCCTTCGGGGTACAAATCAGGTCCCAAGCAGGCTCCAGTTCTAGATCCCTCACATCTACTCCGATTCTGGTTCCCCAGGCCACCATTCTGGTCCGTCCGCCTTGCTCTGTGCCTGGTCAAGCACTCCTAGGCTCAGTCTTCCAGTAGCGACGTTCATGCCTAGCTCTTTCAAAGGCAGGATCCCTACACTATCCTAGGGCACCACCTCCTGGGAGCTCGGTCATCTGGTAGCAATGCAATTTCCAAGCAAGCCAGGATCCACCATCCATCCTCCTTCCTGAGAGAAGTCTTTTGGGAGAACCGGCAGGCCATTTCATCGATGCTTGCGACAACGCCTGCGATGCTGAGAGTGCCCTCGCGGCTCCCAGGAGAGGGGTGCGTCACGTCTACACCGACAACCATTGTTTTCAAACTCAAAAGGATCCCCGTTTTGTTAGACGGAATCTGTTGATTGACCCCACCGCATTTTAGGTTCCACTCCAGAGCCAGGTTGGCCAGATATCGGGCCATAGCTTCGAGGCGACGGAGCAGACAGTGTTTAGTCCACAACTTTTGTCCGCGAGATATTTGATACTTGCGCACAGAAATTTCACATTTCATAGTATGGCCGATCAGCGAAGAACCACAGTTTGAAATCCATAGCGTCGACTCGCTGCTTGTTGCACATGTACTTGTTCCGTATCTTCACAATCTGAAGCTCTTTAGATAAACCATCGATAATTCGGCGCTGGAACTTCCCCCGGAAGCAATTAAGACTTTGCACAGATCTGACTTCTCTGACTTCAGACCTATACTTCTCGAGGGCATTCCAGTGAGAGACCTGCTCCGTTGAGTGTACTTTCCGCACCTTGTCCATCATTCTAGCCGTTATCCGCCCTGATGGGGTGTAATTGTGCACAGGTTTGACTTCAGTCATAAACTTGTCGACGGCACAAACGATGGGAACTTGCTCCGTCAAGCGAATTTGCTGCACATTGTCCAACATGCTAGACACTCTCGCCTTGTATGAGGCCAGAATATGCTTCTCCTTCTCTTCTCTCTCTCTGCGCGCTGTTTCACGTTTCTGCAAGCATTGCTCGCAAAATGAAGTAAAGCTGTAGGACTGTATGCCTTTCCGATCGTGAGAAACTCCATAAGACTGATGCACGGTCGGATGGACTCTGCAGATTTCACATATTGGCTTTCTCTGGTCTTGCATGCACTCAGAGCAGGCGCAAGGGCTGCCGAAGTCGCAATTACTGTAATCGACCGGAGAGGAGTGAAAGGACCTTGAAATGAGGCTTCTCTTTAGAAAAGGGACATGCTTAGTGATTGTATGGGAGTCTTTTGTCGCGATTGAACTGTGTGTAAACCGTCTGAGCAACCTCACATAATTCTGAACGAAGGCCGAACGCGTCTGGTGTCGAAGCAGAATGGACATGCTGTATGTTGAACGGCAGAGGAAAGGCGGAGATTCTCTATTCTTGGAGGTGTTGATGCATGGCAGCTAGCGCCAAGCAGGGCCCTTGAACGATAAATCCGTTTGGTGAATGCCGCAGTGACATAGGGTAATGAATGCAGTGGGAAAGCGTGTAATCAACAGCCTATCTACCTATGACTCATATTCTCATGAGCTTGCCGCGGGGTCAGGGTAGGCGCTAATTTAGCATGAACCTTGCCAAGACTTTCGCATATGGCCACATCATCTTCTTTCCAATCCTCTCACACCCTGCAGCGGCTATATGAAGACATCTCCTGCCCGTCATTCCAGTCGACATGGCCGGCGGTCAAGCAGAGTCAAACATCAAGAAGAATGGGCGGCAACCTTTAATACTAAAGGATCAAGGTGAAGTCCTCAGAGTCCATGCTTCGGTGTTTAAGCTGACCATTTGAAGGGAAGCGGCCTCAGTGCATCGAGAAGCAGCAAGCTGTTCGGAAAAGCCCATGTCTACAAGCAATACTACAATCTCACAAGCATTCTTTATTCAAAAGTCATCGGAACCAAGAACGGGCACTTCCCTCCCCTCCAACAAGCAACGTCCCTGGAGGCAGGAAAGTGAGTCCCTTTCATTACCCCTCCTGTCATGTCATAACACCGACCTAATCGAGGCATTATAGTTTCCGCACGTTCTCCATGAACCCTCCAAGCCCTCCCAAAAACGGAAACAAGGGCAAGAAGAAGAGCAAGAAGCTAGACATCCCTCTCCTTGACCCTGAGACCAGTCTTCATCAAAGCGACTGCAAACCTCTCCTTTGAGCTGTACTGCTGAGGAAAAACTACATCTGAGGACGGCGAGTGACATCAGCGAGAACAGCCCTGATCCACTCCAGTATTGGATTCAGACTGAAAGGTGGCGTAGGGAGTACTTCGAACAAGACAGTCAGGTCAGAGAAGACTTTGAGAGAGGCAAGTTGCTGAAAGAATTTGAACAAAGGGATTGATTACAAGAGCATTTCTTGAAAGAGCCATTCAGATCAATGCACAGTTTTCATCCCTTTCAGTATCTGTTTGCAAGGAAGAAGTCCTCATCTTTTCTTTGCCACAAGAATTCAAAATTCAGCCTTCAAACACCCAGCAATCAACTGCCACAGAAAGTTAAAAGCGCTCAATACAGAACTGTAGAATATGAAATTGGTCTGAAGAAAAAGAGTAGCTACATGTGCAAATTCAATGATAATGATATCTCAGAGAATATCAAGATTCTCTGCAAGAACTTACTGAAAGTGACTCAGGCACTTTCTCAGAATTCTTTATTTCATGATGATCTGTTCAAAAAGACATGTGAAAAGATCTGAAACAGGAATGAGGCTATGATCATTTGAGACATCAGTTCACTAATTGTCTCTTTTGCTCAGACATTAGTCACATATGGTGTTACACACCTTAATCATCTGTATGAATGCATCAACAAAGACTGAAATAGTGTAATTTCTTTTTATGATATTTGTCTGCAACCTGACCACTCTGTGAGATTCAGGCAATCTGCATTCACAGAGAAACAACTTAAAAAGCTTAAATCTTTTGTGAGTAAGATTGAGTTCAAGGCTCTCATCTACTTCATAGTCATCACACAGATATACTTTCTCTTTCTTATCTGCAAGATCAAGTGCAGTACTACAGCACTTAATGTTGCTGATCAACAGAACATACACAGCATAACTGTTGTTGTAAAAGCTCTTGTTAAACTTTTTAGATTTGTAAAGTGCAAGAAAGAGCTTTATTAAGAGATTCTTATCTTTTTGATCTTGCACAATTAGACTGGCCATCAGGTCAGGTCAGGCTCAGATTTTAGAACTTAACTTAACTCATCAGGCTTTACTTTGCAATTCAACTCAATTCTGTACAGAATTGAGTTTCAGACAGAGTTAAGTCAGACTATTCTTGATAGCTCAGACTAAATCAGAATTAGTTAGCTTCTGTTATTAAGTAGCTTTATATTGACAGCAGCTATTATTGTAACATTTTTTAGAGTTATAAATTATGACTGTAATTAAGAAGTCTTACATTTCTGATGTGAATCACAGTGTAAAAGAAAAGCTAGCTCTTCAGAGATGATTTTATGTAAATTTATTTCTTACAATCTTAACAGTTATGCATAACTGAAACATCACATCTAAAGATGCAGATTGAAGCAATCATTACTAAACTATTTTGAGAATATTTAACTCTCAATGTAGTAAATAAATAAATTAAATTGAAAGCTGTTTAATTATGTATATATAATGCTCACTTATAACACTCATATATCAGTAATCTTTAAGCTTATAATCTTTATTCTTAAGTTAAGTCTCAAAAGCTCACTTATTAATCAGTCTTAAAATTCTTGAAACTTAGACAGAGCTTCTAAGTTAAGTTAAGCTTTAATGTTAAAGTGTAACTTAAATTCTTAAGTTAACAATTAAAGCTCAATCTAATCTAATCTAAAAGCTCTGTTCAGGTCAGGTTAGATTAATCTGACTTAATGATCACTCTATGTACAATTATATCTTTATAAGAATCTATGATCATTACACTGTGATTAAGAGTGTTAAGAAGTGATGTTTTAGCTGCTTCTATAAAGTGAGATAGAACTAGTGTCAGAAGCTGAGTAAAGACTCTGCTTACATTAACTGCAGTCAACATTCTTTTTACTTTTTCTGTAACTCTCTTGATTAAGATGTGCTCATAGGCAACACAGTTTAGAGATTTCACTAGATGGCATAGTATAGTATGAGTATTCATTTCTTTCACTAGAGAGAGACAAGACTACTTTCTATTGTCATTCAATCTGCAAGTTTGACTTCACAGAACAAGACAGCAAAAATAAGTGAGTGAGTCTTATATTTATCAAGAACATCTATAATTATTACTTGTCAAAACTTCATAATATTATTTGTTCAGGCATTAATGACTTGTCAGTCAATATTAATTTTAACCTTTCTTAAGCTGCTTCTTTCTCTCAATCTACACATCAGAGTTCACAGCAATCAAATGTCAAGTCTATATTGAGTGAAGATGACAGTCAGTCAAGCTTTCTAGACTCACAAGAAATTACACTGATCACTTTCTTCACATAAACAATTGAGCAAGTGCTGAAGAAGTTAAGAAATCAGTGTGCTGCAGGTTAGTAGTGCTGAAATTTCAAGAGCAGAGACCAGACATTCTTAGGCAGTCTTTAGCAAAGTATTGAAGATACAGTACTAGGTTAAAAGTCTTTATAAATGATCTGTTTATCATCAAAACTCATTACTATTAGTGCTATAGAACTCAGAACTTTAGGCAGTTAAAAATTTTGAAAATTTAAAATGTTTTAGAATTTTACTTTAACAAGACTTTTATTAATTCAGAATTTATAGATTAATTGTGATGTTCTGTTGTACACAGTGTGTACTTGATGAACAAGAAAAACATTGAAATTTGTATGTAAAATTAATGTTTTTAAAATATACTCAGCAATTCAGCTATACTACTCAACATTCTACTTATTATTCATACATAAAATTTATATGCACTCACAGATCTTATAAAAGTCTCTTAAATTCTGAAGTCTCAGAATTTTTAACTGCCTAGAGTTCTGAGTTCTATAACACTGATAGTAATGAGTTTTGGTGGTAAACAGGTCATTCATGAAGACTTTTGATGTGGTATTGTAATGATTAGATTTCAATTAGTTTTCATCAGATGAGTTGGGTCATTTAATGTGTAGCATTCAGCCAGCCGCTTGGCGATAATGGCTGGTAAGGTATGGATTCATTGAGCGACAGGGAAATTGTGAATGAAGGGCAAACATATATAGATCAGAAGTAGTCAATGGTGGCTCTATGCCTTGATCTTACAGGTGCCATTCCAAGTGCCACACACACTCCATAGTTTTCATCCACTCAGCTTTTCCCTCTCCATGCTCTCTATCTTCCTCTCAGCACTCAACAACCATCTCCTCCTTACGCCTCTGCAGCAAACCCTGCCGCTCACTCTCCTTGTTACTCCATCCCGGTTGCCCTCATCCGCCCGCGCCTTCATATGGCGTTGGCGGTGGACTTGACAGCTTCTCGATAAGTGTATATCGCTTGATTAGATCCTCATGCTCTGATTGTTCTTGAGCGGGGGAAGCTCCAGCTGTGCTAGGCATCAAAGCGGTGAGGATGTGAGATTGAAACATCCACACTATCTGTAATGTAATGGTCCTGTCAGCAAGTGCTCACTCAAACCCTCGACGCTTCCCTCGACGGTTTCCTCGACCCAAGAGAGAGGTCGCAGTATCCAAGCGTCCTACCTCCCCAGCACCCTCTCCGTCACATCAGCCCTGCTACCATTTTGCTGCAAGTTCCAAATGACGACCTGCCGCGGTATCAGCGGGAACATCTGCGCGATTTGCTCCCAGAAGGCCAAGTATCAAGATGATGCAGCGCAGGATAACTGCAGCGCGAATCTAATTAGCGCCAGCTTCTGTCACATGGTACTTTCACCGCGACCAATAAAAGCAGCAGCGAGATGACGTATGAGCTCAGGGAACCCACGTAACGTGAACCCCGCTGAGTGGCCCAGACTCTTTTGCCCGTTGATTTTTTGCGCCGCGAATTTGTGCATCAAGATGTCTCACCCTCGGGGCAGAGGTTGACAATCATTGTCCTTGCTCCCGTCGCCCTTGCACTTTTCCCCCAGCTCAATATCCTACATGTACCCAATCTTGAACGGTTGAATGCCTCTCATATTGGTCTGCACTTTAGACTCCTAGATGTCAGAATTGGGTAAGGCCTCTCAAGCGAAGTAGAGGTCATCTTTGGGGAGGTTCCAAATGTCGCCGCCTTGGTTCCAGGAAGCTGTGTCGCTAGACTCAGAAGACTTTAGCCTGTGGTAAGGTGCAAAATGTGGAGCGTTGCTTCATTATTGAGTATACATCATGTTTCTAGGAAAAGGCTGTTGGTCGCCATGGCTCGAGCGGTGCCGGTCCTCAAAGGGAGCCTCGCTTCTCTCAGGTCTGCAACCGGATCGTCAGGTAGCCTGTGCGGATAATTGTGTTGGAGTTCTCGTGGTCCAAGAATATCGTCGTTGGGTGAGGCACCTTGGCTGCGACATTGAGTACGATTAGCTAGAGAAAGGCCAGGCAATTTCATTGGGACCGATGACATCAAGGGATAGCGTATACTTACGTAAGCAGCTCTATTTTGGGACGGCACGGGCTTTACAACATCTCTACATCCATGGTTGAAGACGCGCATCTAACTGTCCAGGGTACAGTCAACACAACATCTCCTCTTAGCTTCTGCAGGTGAGACCTCTCACACTATTTCACATCTCAGAGTACAGCACAAGATGTCTTCATCCTTGTCTTAAGTGACATCAGCTATCTCAATCTTCATCAACACAATTCATCATTTCTTCAGTCACAAGCAAAAGAAAAGAGCAGTGTCTCATTTAAAAACATATAAAAGACTAAATATATCATCAGAGACACTGAACAGAAGATTTAAACAACATAAATTTTTAAAATTTACATCAGTCAAATCTGTTCAGACTTGCACTCATATCAATTTGCTCACTATTTACATGAAGAAAAGAAAAGAAAATAAGCATTATACAGAAGAGCATTATAAGCAGATGATTATCTTATAGAAAATCATCATTGAGACTTTCTGAGCTTAAATCTAAAAGAGACTCTATCAGTATTTAGAGTGTTTAAAGTCTTGTAAAAGATCAAATTATGTTTAAAGTCATATCTGACTTAAGCATTCAGAACTTGCTCTTTTTCTTGACAAAACTTACTGCAAAAAGTATAAGAAACATTTTATAAAATCTGTATATCTGACTCAGCATACTTGTGTTTCAAACTTTTGCAATAAGTATGCTGCTTTAACTTAAATTATATTAATTTTAACATACTTTCTTTCAATAACTTTATCAGCTACTTGCTTACTTCACTGCTAGCAGTGTCAGATAGATTTATCTATGTTGACTTTTCTTAGTCAATACATAAAAACAAAAAAACATCATAAGATCATAAAACAATTTATGCATCAGGATTTGAGCCTGATCTCTTAAGAAGATACATCATTTCTTTGAAAATTGTTTAAATCTAATTAATTCATAAGTTTTAAACTCTTCAATGCAGAATCATTCTTAAGACTGATTATGACATATTTAAATACATTAGATGCATTAAGCTGATCTGCATCTGCAATAAATTAGATATCTGTATTCTTACAGAATTCTGACATTATTAAGATTTAAATTAATGACACAAACTACAGTTTTATGACTTTAAATTAAGCTTTACATTTCTTTCAGAATCTCAGTGAAGTCTTTATGCAGCTTGATTTGACATAACTATCTATGACTTCTTGCAAGCAAGCTTTTACATATGATCAGAGCTATAAAGAGATCATTAATTAACTTTAAAGTAAGAATAAGTCTACAATTACTTTAACATAAACTTCAATGTTTTTTTAAATTTCTGCAGAAGCTGTTAATTAAACTTCTTTTGCAAGCTATCAATATTCATTTACATCAGAGAAAGATTCAAAGCAAACTGTAATGCTTTTTTAAAATTTTAATGAGATTGTTAACAATCACAATCACATCAGCAATATATACATCTAATAATTAAATATCATTCTACAATTATTGCAATTCTTCTGTACTTCTTTACTACTACAGCTAGTGCTTTAAGCAGACATCAGAGAATGATGATATTGTGTAAAGAATTTAAAAGATAAAATTACAAAACTGCTTTTTATTACTTAATGTATTTCATCTTCATTATCATTAAGACTGTAAAATCTTTATTATGTTTTCTTTACTTTCATCTTTATCTAATGTCAACTCATTTCATCTTAATCTTCTCTTAAACAGTAAATTTATGCAGTTCTTTTCAGCAAGAAACATACACTCTGCAGAATCTTCTTCATTAAATAGTCATTAAATATTTAAGAATTGTTTAATTGAATACATGATCATGATTGAAATTCTGATGTATGAAGAAAGTGCAGAAGATTTTGTGCAGATAGATATATTGAGATTTGTTGTCAAAGTTATGAGAATGAACATAATTAAAATAAGTTATAAATTTCTGTAAAAGATCTTTACATAGATTTTTTATACTGATTATCTGCTTCTTTATTAAGATAGACTTCTTCTTTTACTTTTAATTTATGACTGTAAGATCTTGCTATGAGAGACAGTCTCAAAGAAAGTAAAGAAATATGTATTTTAGAAACTTTAAGTTATTGCAGTGATGCTGTATTTAAAATGCATGAGCTTTGATCTTTTATGAATTCAGAGATTAGACTGAGTGCATGAGTTGTCTATAGGTCACACAGATCAGGGTTGAGTTCAGATATCAGGTCAGGTCAGGCTAACTTTTATTCAGCTGAGTCAGGTGCAGGTTAACCTAACCTGACCTGTGTAGGGTCACAGGTTTTTCGCAAGTTATATATAGCCTTAGTAAGCATGTGTATGTGCTTAGTAAGCACATACACATGCTTACTAATGTGTGTTTCTAACACACACCTTCGCGAAAAGTCATGATTTTCATAACTTATTCAGTAATATATCTTGCGACCATGTAATTTATCCCTATATGGCTAGTTAAGGTGTAATTTATTATGACTAATATATCAATAAGCTTTCACATTTTTGAGCTCTAGCCCTGACCTTATCCATAATGGCTAGCCTTACCTGTGTGTGAGTACCTGCACAGATTGTAGATAGAGTTGATTCATGCATGAACTCAACTCAATCTGACCTGAATTCTAGCACAGATTCAGGTTAGATGCACTTTTTTTTAACTCAACCTGACTTTACACTCAGCCTATCAGAGATAGCTTATGACAACAATGCTTATATAATTATATCAACTTATTATGATGACTTCAGAATTCTCATTATGTATATAATTTATTTAACTTCATTCAAAAACTCTAAAAG
>JAABUJ010002064.1_pt1 | contig 26323 bp, 19 predicted proteins | sample 5559131 | NCBI WGS metagenome assembly JAABUJ01 (sample SAMN10711875, study PRJNA513366) | rock metagenome | isolation source: Antarctica rocks | place: Antarctica: Victoria Land, Mt New Zealand nord | collected 2016-01-07
CGCTTTGCTGGCGGCCTGTGGGCCACCTCAGGACAGATAATGCACATTGAAGTCTCCTAGAAGCAAGATTTCCCCCTTGGCCTCCTGAATGGCTCACTGTATAGCTTCCCATGACTGAATTTGGGGTCCATTGCTTCTTGAGTTGTACACATTGATAATGGTCATGTCTTTGGTATGGTGCAGCTGTAGTGCCGCCACATGTTGACCATATGTTTAAAAGAACCAGGTATGAGCTGAGATTTTCTTGCTGACCATGAAGCATATCTTGAATGCTGAATTGCTGTTGCTTGCCAGGCTGTAACCCTGTGGACAGTAGGTGAAGTTTGTGTATCTGTTGAATGCCTGTTCTTGTATGGCCAGCATGTGGTGAGTGTTCAAGGTAACAATCTCATTATTAATTTTCTCTTTATCTTTTAAGTCTGTAAAAAAGAAAACAGTATCATTATTGATCTTTATATTAAAAACTTTATATCTTTTCTTTTTATACTTAAATTCTGACTTACAGTGTAACTTAATTACAGTTAACTTATTTATCTTCTTTTAAATATTTTTTTTTATACATAAAAAAGATATTTGCAGTTCTGAATGCTATAAGTATTTTAACAAAGAAAATACTTAAAGATTTTATGACAAAAAAGTTAATCATTATTTAAGCTAAATAATCTTTAATGTTCATTAAATCTTTAATGATGTTTCTTAACATCAGTCATAAAGTAATTTAATAAATTATAATTATAATTTATTAAATATTTATCTTCTTACTATTTATCTATTTACAGAACAGTAACAGTCTTCTTAATCTTAAGTTATATCTTTTTCTTCTAAAGCTTTTACAGATCTTTCTTAACATTTAAAGTATTTTAAATATTAATTGTATTGCAAATTATATTATACTCATTCAGTAATACTTAAAGCAATGTTTAAAATCATTATTTTGACTTAAACAAACTAATTATATCAGACTAAGTTGCAACAATCTTTCTGCTGAGTTTGCTTAGATAAATTTATATTTCTTTAATGAATACATTTTTTAACATTTTATATTCAATACACTCTGCTAAATATTGTCTTCTCATTGTCTATAATTTCTTCTTGTACTTAAACTTTAAAGTATTTCACATATTCTTTACATTAATCTTATTCATTAAATGTTCTTAATTATCTATATTAATGCAGATAATAAGTCAGTATAAGATCTTTATATCAGTTTTTTGACTTTTAAAGTTAAGATTGCTGAGAAAAAACAAGAATTTACTGACAGAAATGTTAATTTCTAAGATTTTAATAATATTTTATAGATCTTTTTTCATCAGCTATTTCTTCATAAGAATAAATCATTGATTGCAGTTCTTGTAAGTGAGAATTAAGATAATTATTACTTTATAAAGAAGTTGTTGAAGTTCATGATGACAATAGTTGACATATAGTATAAGAAGTGAACAAAGTAAAATAACAATGTATATATAGAAAATAATGTAAGTAAAATAAAGAAAGTTTTATATCTCATATTTTATAAGATAATAAATGCTTATTTGTTTTAATGACTCATATTAAGCTGTTAAGAAACAATGCTCTTAATAAATAACTATAAATGTTTATTTATTTATTCAATAAGACACATATTAAGCTGCTGAGAGTGCTGATTTTGTTTGACAGTTTAAATCTATATATTTAGTTGCTGCAAATACTTATTTATTTATTTAATAAGACATGTATCAAGCTGCTGAAACACTAAAAGTATGTACTTTCTTTGAGAAGCTTCTTGCTAACTTGAACTCATAATTTATTAAAAGAAAGAAGATACTCATGTTATATTATGCTGTTTAATGAAATTCTATAACTGTATTGTTAATTTGTTATAATTGTTGAGAATGTTAACTACAGTTAACATCAGCAGAAACTTTACTTAGCTTTTCTGACACTAATTTTAACTGACTCAATAGAAGTAGCTAGAACATCACTTCTTAATATACTTAAAGATTTGATGAGATTCATAAGTGCATAGATTTTGAAGTTAAAAAGTAATATTAAATATTATAGAGCTTAAGAAACTGCATATTAATCTTATAAAGAGAATTAAGGAACAGAAGAAATAAATAATAGAGATAAAATTATATAAGATTGAAGAGAAGATATATTTATGAATGAATAATATATAAATCAAGAAGAAGAGTAAGAAACTTATGAATAAAAGTATTTAAGTCATTTATAATTAAATAAAACATTAAAGAACTAAGCTATAAAATAAACTTATTTAAAAAGATATGAATACATTCAGTATTTTATATATTTATACTTTAACAATACAATCAATTCATATTACTTCAAATCACACTGACATCTGTTAAATTCAAAACTAAATATGAAGTTGAGAACATTCTAAAGAAGAAAATGATTAATAAGAAAGCTTATTACTTTATTAAATAAAAAGAATATGATGCTTTAGAAAGTACATAAATTTTTTAAAAGAACTTGTTTAGTTGTGTAAGAATGCTTCAGTAATTTAAGAAGAGAGTTTAGAATTTATAAAGAAATTAAAACTCATTAATTTTATAAGAAAATTAAGATTTAAAATGTTCTTAATATTTTCTTCATCATTCATTACTTCATTTATGTTATCATCAAGTTTCTCAGCAACACAGTGAACTTTAATAAGCATTTGAGACTTATTTTGTTTAAAAGTTTTAAAGAAATAATTTTTTTTTATATTTAATCTGAATAGATGTGCAGTCTGCTTTATATATTCATTTATAACATCTTTTATATCAAATTTCAGATGAAGATGAGCATAATTAAGAGATTTTAACAATACTGAAATACATAAATAATTATTATAAATACACTTAGAACAGTCTGACTGATCATATATAACAAAGTAGATAATTAATATTCATTATAGAGAAGTGAATTAAGCTCTTAATATAACTTAGCTTTTTATATGTAGTTAGTGTTACTAAATTTAGAATGTTGCATAATTTTCATAGTAAATAATCACAACAGTGAGATCACATAATGTAGCAAATATTTAAAATCAAAAATCATAGTTAAAATGCTCAAATCTGACAGTCATAAACACAAGAAAGTTGTTCAGAAAGCTTTATACAATTTAATGATAGATAAATATTCTACAATTAAAGCTGTCACTCACATTTATATTATATCTTTATTCACTCTTACACACTATTTTCAAAGTCATTAAAGTCAAGCTTTAGAGCATGTTTCATATAAATTGCTAAGCTTTAACAAGAAGAAAACTCTAAAGAACTGAATTTAACATTAATGCTGTCACAGCTGTTCTTTTACATTTAACATATTGTAGAATATAATTACTATGCTTTTAAAGTTACAAAACTCATCTAAAACATCTTATATAAAGACTTATTGATCTTAAAGCTTTTTAAATTAAATACTTTAAGCTAAGACATAAAAGAATAAGATCTATCTGTTAGCAATGATTTCTAGAAATCTTAAGATTAGTTATACAACAGTGATTTAAGAAATTTGTAAAGATCATTGCTTTTTACAGCATTAAGACTGAAAACATGTGAAATATAAATAAAAAGACTTTACTATAGAACTATTACAATTGTAAAAGACTATAATGTCTTAGCTATCTAGTCAAGTCAGTTATCTAAGTGAGTCACTCATTTAGTCAAAACATCAACATCAACATTGTCATCAACCTTATTGTCATTACACATTCACAATGACCTCAGACAAATCAATTAAGTCAATTTTTGATATTTTTATGTAATATAGTCTTGCTTTAGCTGATTTAAACAATGATTCATCAGTTTTTCTTTAAGAGATTGCTTAAATCTATAATCTATCTTAATCTATCTTATAAGCTTGTCAGAACAGAAGACAATCAGTAAAGATCTTTTAAATAGATTGTTAATGATTGTCAGTGCATAAGAAGAATGCTTTAATTCAGTAAATTGATACTATAACAGTCTGAGAGTGATCTTCATGAATTGAACAGCTAAAAACAATGATAAAGCATCTAATGATGATTAAAGATGATCTGAATTCTTTAGAACAGCATTAATATAAGAATTTTCTATGTTAATATTCAGAATTCAAGATATGATATAGCTGAAATCTTAATCAGAATTGAAAGAATGTTAGAAATCATGAAATCATTTAAAAATGATTTGATTTATACAACTTTACATGAATAAAGCATGATATTTTGAAGTTGAACATATACAACATGAATAAGAAGAAATTTGCAATAAATATTGCAGACAGCTTCAAAGTTCTAGTATAATGCATGAAAGCACAAGCTTTCAGTGTTTATGCTGACAATTAGAACTAAGTATTTCTTATTGAGTATATATTATTCAATGACATCACTCTTTCTTTCTACTTCATCTTCAAGAACAAGCAGATTCAGCAAGTATAATTAAACTTTATTAAGAATGATTAGACTGTTCTATAAGTCAGTGACAATGACTGAACTATGAATGCAATAGAACTTCAGTGACTTAAGATCTTTAATTTACATACTAAAATTTAGACTCAAGATACTCATCAATTATTAATAATGAATAAATATGAAAGTCATATATTCAGTGACTTTATTTAGTACTGCTGTGATCACAGCATTGTAACTTTATGTCTTTTCTTACATTCAATACATTGCTGCAGTTACTGAATGTTAAAGTCTTTAAGTCATTAAGTAAGACTTACAAGAAATGTATTCATCTTTATTTGTATTATGAAGCTGTCAATGTTAATAAGCTAAACTTTCTTTACTACTATTAAAAAGCTAAATCAACAGCAATTATAACTCACAACATTCTGAATACATAATGAGATACAGATCTTATTTTATTTAATTCTTTTATCATTATCTTAAGACTATCTTGATCAAAGACTTCACTCTATACATTCTTTATGAATTTCAATGAAGTTCAAGTCAACATTGCTATTACATCTAGTACAGCAATCTGAATCAATCAGTTTGTGAATGAGATTCTAGCAGATATAACATTATTATTATATATATGTATTTTAGATTTAAAAGACACAGCTCTGACAGCTATGATAAATAGAACAGTTCTATAGTGAATTAATTAGAAGCTGCTTAACAAGCAGAAGCAACAGTGAAAGAAGCAGTCATAAAAGAGTATTGAAAATGTCTGAGTTCTTATTGTTGATAAGAATAAAGCTTTGATACAGAAGACAGAGAATAGAGTGAAGAAATTGATTAATAAAACAACTAGATATCATGCATTAAGAGGTAAAGTTGAGTTTGTGAAGCTTGTTTGAAAGAAAATGTCAATGAATGATTCAGTTTTCATGTAATTAGTTTAGAGTGAAGATAATATCAATAATTCAAGGTGTTTTGACATGAGTTAATTAAGCAACAGCAAGGTGACTTAACTGAGTGACTGACTTAACTAGTTAGCAATTACATTAGTAATTATTGATTGTTCTACTGCTTTTTATATAAAGTTTAAAAATTATGTTTAAGTATTAATGCTTAAAATCATTAGCTTTGCAAAAGTAATTCTTATCTTATATCTTGTCTTTAAAGAGAAACATCATCAGAAGAAATAATATAGTTTTTATATTCTTGATAATTAAAATTTTGCAGTTAGTTTAAAGAGCTAAATTGATGATGAGTTAAAGCTTTTGTGATTGAAGAATCATTTTAATTCATTGATTAAATTAAAAGATATATTTAACTGATGTTTATTACTGCTGAATGATCATAACAGTTACATTACATAATAATTTCAGCATTATTATCTTATACATTAAATTCTTCTATATGTTTTATCTTTATATACAACTCACTGAACACAGTCATTAAATGTGAATATATTTAATTCATTAAGACATTATTATATAAAGAAGATAGCTTAAGTTTGTCAGTGAAAGCTTAATATTAGTAACTTTAATTTCATAGTTTTATATAAGAGAGCTAGAATGCTTGAATTTACAGTAAAGAATGCTATAAATGCATAAAAAGAATCTAAGATATATTCAATAAATATAAATAAAGTTCTGTTAAAATTATCTTTAAAATGATCAGTGATCTCTGAGCAGTCTTAGAGCCTTAATATACTTTATAACAAGATCTTAAAGTCTATCTGAAATCTTTAAATCTTCATAAATTAAGTTATAAAGCATAGACACTTAATCTTTACATTTTAAATATAAATTTTAAAGACTATAAAGATCTTAAAGAATGCTATGCTTCAAAATGTATTTTTTAAACAAGAAAACAAGACATTATGAAAGGTCTTACAGTCATGAAAGAATAAAGAAAAATGTAAATAAGCTATAAAGAAAGAAAGAGTTATAAGCAGTTATAAGATAAGTTAAGTAAGTTAAAATGTAAAAAAAGCAGTCTTAAAGATCTTTAAATGAACTTTAAAGACTCTGTAAAAGTTTAATTCTTCTACAGAATTAGCATTGAGGTTCTATTGTAATGAGTTTTAAATTTAACTACACTAAATGATCTTGCTGTTGCAAGTATTTACTATGAAAATTATGTGACATTCTAGATTTAGTGACACTAACTACATATAGAAAGCTAAGTCATATCAAAGACTCAATTTGCTTCTCTGTGATGAATATCAATAAACTAAAATAATAATTATAAATAATAAAAAAAGTAATGTTCTAAGTTATAATGATTTTTATGAGCTGCAAACAATTTTTGTAATGAATGAAAGATATAATAATGAGAAAGTTAAAATAAATTACATTCTCACTTATAAAGTCTAGAGAACTAATATTTAAAAGAGAAAGATTATGTTACAATTATAATTAATAAAAAGTTATGTAGTAATCAGAAGTATATAAGTATAATGAATATATAAGTATATAAATATATTAAAAACAATATAAACACTAATATTCTTAATGATTTCAGTGACTGAATAAAGACAATTTAAATAAGAAAAACACTGTTATTTTAGATATTTACAGTATTTATTTAACATATAGACAGATTATCTTCTTTAAAAAGATAAATATGTTCAATAATAATTCTTATTTAGCATACTGCTATTTACTAATTAACTTTAATATGTTTAAAATCTTTCTTATATTATAAGCTTTAATTTCTAAACTCTATAACAGAGAAATCTCTGATCAGAATGTAACATAATAATACTGTAAGATTAATCTTGATAGTTATATAATAGTAAGTCAGATAGAATTTAATATGTATATAGAATTATTTAAAATAAAAATGTATGTTTTTATTTCTTTATAAAGACTAGCTTACTAAGTATATTAGCTACATAAGATTATGCAAGAGAGTTTTAACTCTCATAAACTAAAAGTAAACTTACAATATACTCTGTATAGTATCTTATCTTATGCAGATAGATATCATCAGACATTATTTATTTATTTACTTATTTTTTATATGTTGCATGTAGCCTATAAGGCTATGGTGATTAAAAGTGTTAAGTACAGATAAATTTTTTTTTATAAGAAAATATATGTAATATACTGAAAAGTTTACTTCTTTACAGTTAGACTGTTTCATTGATTGTTAATTAACTTTATATAGTAGAAATAAATGAAATGAAGTTTTTGCTAGAATAAGTTACTAATAAGTATAATTTTTAATGTATTTTATATACAATTAAGATCTATAAAAGTTTTTCTATTGCTTGTTTTTCTTATTTAACATGACAGATTTGATCAACTGATTTGATTTAATGATGAGAGTAGAAATTGAATTTATGATCTTTTAGATTAAGTAAAAAATTTCAGAGTTACTACTTCTGAAAATTTTACTTAATCTTTAAGATTATTAAAATGATGCACTAGTCATCTGCATTATTCACTTTATCTCATCAGACATTAAGATCAAAGTAGTTATATTTATTGTCTATATAAATTAAATATAAGTCTTAATAAAGTTTTGTTACTTTTGTATGATCTATGTAAAGAAAACAGAAACTACATTAAACTTTATAGATATAGTAAATCTCTGAACAGTATTTATATTAATTCATTCAGTATTTAATATTGTCAAAAGATGGCACCACACTTTTAGCCACAGCTATTATGAATTATATATTTAACACTTTCTCTAATCTGCAATTGGCCAGCATGCTTATACATTGCTTACTCAGCTTCTCATGAGCAGAAAGAATGTATACACAACATAGTTTAAACTCATAATCTTAAGCTTATGCAGATAAGGCAGTTAACACATATTTAATATTATTACATCAATCTGAGCTCATAACCTGTCAAAAGGTGGCATCACACTTTTAGCCACAGCTATTGTGAGTTATATATTTAATAAATATAATTAATACAGCATCTGTTAAGATCTATGTAATGTTTTAAGAAGTTAAAGTGAATTGATAAGTGAATTTAATATAGAATATAAGTTAAAATTTTAAATCTTTTAGACAGCTTCTGAATCTAGATAGTAGAAAGCTGTGTTAGTAGCTATATCATTAGAAAAGCTTACTTATAAGTGTGTGAAGTTGATGATGATGAGATTGTGAATAGTTGTAAAGGTTTAGATTCAGAATGTGTAGAAGGTTTACAGATATGATAGAAGTCTTGCTTAGTCAGAAAGACATGTTATTATTTACTTTCACCTCAGTGCTGAGGTGGCGAACTCCTTGTGATACTGAAGTATTGCACAGCGGCTTCAATGGAACACTGTAGGGTAGTAAGACAAACCTTGAGCTACATGAGGTGATGATAGAGAATGCCAATGCCTGATGACAGCAGGTCCTGCTTGCCTTCGGAAACCTTTGTCTTGTCCTCTCAGGACTATCCGTCGGCAAACCCTAAAACTCGACGAAAATGCAACGCCTTACTCCTCAACCATCGAGCTCGGTCTTCTCACATACGTCCTTCTGGGGTTCGTTGCGAATCCATACCCCGTTATTCAGATCCTTACATACCACTCCCTCCAAGCCTGCCATACCGCTTCCTACAACGACCGCAGGGCCACCACCGCAGCCGCCGTTACCGGCATCATCCCAAAATGGACAACGTGTTGAAAGACGACGCCTACAGGCGGAGCTACTCCGAAGAGGACAGGATCTGCGTGCGAGCCAGATGAAACCAGGCAGCGCGATGAAGAAGCGCTTTTGGAAGGACGTATCTGTCCGGGAAGCACCAGGTAGAATCTGTTTGAGTCTCTGGGAGGTGCTGTGGATGTCTAATGCCGGCACTTTTTAGAGGGCTTTCACGTACTGCTTGACAACCGGCCAGTCCGAACGCCTTCAAAATCTCTTCTCACCATTCCACCTTCAAAACCTCACCTAGCGTCCGCCATCGCGCTAGAGTGGGATCTCCTCATCTCGGCGCAACAGGCATTGAAGCAGCATTTGATACCACTCACCTCACTAGCGTCACGCGCGGGTGATATAGGAAACCAAGACATTGCTGGCAATGGCAAGCCGCGCCAAGAGATTGGTAGTATGGTGATGAGGTATCTAGACACCGATACCGTGCTGTGTTGGGCACCCCAACGGAGCTCGCAGGACGCCGCCAAACTTGAGCAAAAAGGGCAAATGACGGAGAGCTTACGGGACATCCAAATCCGGACAGCACAACCGATCATCGGATATCTGGCCACGCATGTTTGGCCTGGCGTTGAGATCAAGCCTGTGCTAGAATCCGACAGCATCGTCCTAACACCGCAACCGCAGATTACCAAAGACGTCATACGAGGCTGGATATCAGGCCTTCCTGCTTACGAACTTGCGGCGCTCGAGAGGGTCGTGCTGGCCTCGAAGAGTTTGCTTGTCGCCGTCCGGCTGCTTGTGGAATGGAGTGAGAATTTCCGAGACATGCCACGGGATATACAGAAGAGATTTGGCGTCGAAGAGGCCGCGGAGGCCTCGAGCTTAGAAGTGCGGTGGCAGACAGGCATGTGGGGCGAAGTTGAAGACACACACGATGTTGAGAAGGAGGACGTCCGACGGCAACTGGGTAGTGCCATCCTCCTGATTAGTGGACAAGGATGATAGACATGAGCGTATTTACACGTCTTCGTGCCAAAGTTTTACAAGTACAGGTAGTCTGTACGACCTAAGATCCATTGGATCCCAGATGATCTGCAGCCGGGCGTTTCTTGAATGTCTAAACCGCTTTCTCAGCGACGGTTCTCTACCTCGAATTCTCCCACTTTTGAGCTTTTGTGCCACAAGTTCTGTCGTCGCTCTCTCTATCCTTACACCACAACAGCATTCAGGTAGGTACAAGGTGCCTGGTAAGGTGAATGATCTTGGAGTACCTTACCTATGTACGAAGGCTATTTGCAGAATTGTCCGCCACCCCACGACTTTAGGCGACACTTAGAAGGCCATAATATTTTCGTGGGGTGGCGGACAAATTTGCAAATAGCCTTCGTACCTTAAGGTGGATAAGGTACCTAGACATTACTTTAGGTACCTTATCTGACTTTAAGGTACATTAGGTACGGTAGATAAGGTGCTGGGTACCTGGTTGGTACATGGTATTACAACCACTCGGAAGGTGTTCCTCTCTTTTACAGGCCTACCCCACCAAAGTCAATGGCAGTCAAGCATTTGAGGACCATCATGGTTGCTCCTCACTGGTAGGTATTGATAATTTTGTAGCTTGAGTACCGTACCTTACCTTGGTTGGGTGCTCGTAGAGTACTTCCTAGTAAGGTACGTACGAGTCCTTTAGCTCAAGAACGATCAAATGCTCCTTACCTTACTGTCTTGTGGCCTCCGTCGTTTCTTAGATAGGTCGCTGTAACCCCGATTGTTCAAATCAGGGGACTCATCCTCATTTGGACGCGCTTCTCGGCCCCAGATCCACTCTCCGCATGAATACTGTAGCCATTGGTATGAGATGAAAGGGTCAGGATTACTTCAAGCTCCTGCTATAGAGCTTTGTGATAGCTCGAGACTGACGGGAGGTTTAGCAGAATGTCTGAGAGACCTCTGCACAAGCGCTCCAAATCTGCCTTAGCCTTATCAATCGTCCACCGAGACAGGTCAAAGGGTGATGATCAGGTGGAAGATGCTTTAAGCTTAGCAACAACTACAGTTTCTCCCACACATCTTGGCATTGGTCGTTGGCACTCGTCCCGGCGTAAGCGGCAATCAGCCGCTGATGCTGTAACTGGGAGTAGTCCTGCCGCGAGGACTGGACATCTCATGCAAGATGGTAAATCTGGAAGCGCGATGACTGCGGTGCCACAACACAAGGCTATGACTATCGAACAGTCTGTGCGAATCTTCCGGCTGTTCGAAGCTTTGAGGGCTGGAGACACAGCGGCCATCTCGGAAGCCCTCGCAAATCCTTCGATTGGAACTACGACAGAAGAAGAATCAGCTGAGAGAGCAACTTCCAACGACTGCGGTCACAGCGCTTCCAGCCAACTCGAAGGGACTTCCGTCTTGCATCTGGCCGTGCAATGCGCAGAGCCACGGATTGTCGAATATATTAATTTGTATGCAAGTACAGCCCCTGGTGCCAGTGTTGACCCGAATATGCGTGACCGTGACGGGAACACTCCGCTTCATTTAGCTGCTATGCTTGGGCGAGCGGAGATAGTTCAGCTTTTGCTGGAGCAAGACAACATAAACGAGTACTTGACCAATTACCAAGGATGCACCCCCCTTGACCTTGCGCGGAACCCAGACATATTTCAGCAGCTACAACTCTCTCGTTCCTTGTTTGTCGACGCAAAAATTCGCCAGATTCACACTTTGGTCGGATCGAGGGATTATGATGGGTTGGAAACCCTTTTGAACGAGTCACGTGTGGGAGCTGCGATAGATATCAATGCAACAGAACTTTGTACAGATCCGCTTACAGTGCAAATTGGAGGCACACTTCTTCACGAGGCCGCTAAGAAGCAAGATACACGCTTGATCCAGATAGTCCTGATGCATGGTGTTGATCCTTTCCGCCGCGACCGCAAGGGCAAGCTGGCTCATGACATTACGAAGGATGAGAAAATACGTGGTGTCCTCAAAAAATCCCCTGCAGCTGTGGCAGCCCAAAAGGGTATTCAGGAGAAAGCGATCTTGGGAAGCAATGCAGGACAGGCGGTCTCAGGTTCTGGGCGTCCCGGCAATACAACATTGGGCAGCAAAGATAGTAGAGAGATGAAGGGCTACCTCAAAAAGTGGACGAATTACACTAGCGGTTATAAACTCAGATGGTTTGTTCTGGAGGATGGCGTTCTTAGTTACTACAAGCGTCAAGGTAGGTGATCTCGCTCATGTCAGGATCACCAGTTTGGCTGAATTCGGCAATCTACAGATGATGCAGGTTCAGCTTGCCGTGGTGCTATCAACATGCGAATTGCCACGCTTCATATAGATCCCCAAGACAAGACAAAGTTTGAGCTTCAGGGAAAGTCGTCTATCAAGTATCATCTTAATGCGAACCACGTTGTAGAAGCTAAGCGATGGTTCTGGGCCTTGACCAACGCTATACAATGGACCAAGGATGAGGCTAAGGTAGAAGAGAAAAAGAAAGATAAGGATGCCGAAATGCTGCGACAAGCAAGACTTGAGCGCATGGAGAAACAACAGCAGCATACAGATGATACAGCTGGTCCTGCCAGTCTTACCCAGGGCAGGCATGCCGATGAGGACTTGACTTCCACGACAACCACGGGTACCTCGTTGGGCAGCATATCCAGTGTGAACCCGCAAGGCTGGACCCACGACACTGGTAGTGCAGCTGCGGATAACGGTGGTTCCGCCTATGGCTCTTATGAGCCAAGCTTTACGGGTCAAGACCTGGCACAAACAGTGAGCAATGTAGGCACCATCTTGGAAGACGACCTCGACGAAGAATATGATTACGATGACGATGCAAGTATACACGAGCTTAAGCCAACAAGCAAGGATGCTTTCAACATCACCGCTCAGTCTACCAAACTACAACTCGATTTGCTGAATCAGGTAATGTCTGCCTTGCAGGATGAAAGGGCCAGGAACCCTAAGACGCCAATCTCCGACCCTACGATTGTGCAAGCGACGTCCGCTTATGAAGCCGCAGTCCGTAGTCTTAGAGAACTTCTAGGTGATCTATTGAAATTTTCTCGAGATCGAGACATCTATTGGCAGTATCGGCTCGATCGTGAAATTAATGTCCGAAGGCTATGGGAAGATAGCATGGCTCGTGTGGCAAAAGAGCAGGAAGAGTTAGAAAACCAGATAGGGGTATCGGAGGACAAACGAAAGCGCAACGAAAAGGGCGTTACGCCAGGCTCTAGGAGTCCCGTCGGCGACGAGCAGCCGTCCAGCAAACAGAAGCATGTCACAAAATGACGATCAAATATCGGAGGTACTCCGGAACGTGAAGCTCGCGCACGATGGCGAGACTTCACTTCGACTCAAGCCAATCGGATTCCGTGAGACTGGGAGGAGCAAATCGGCCATTGCAGAGCTCACGAATATCTATGACTCTGAGTCGGAAGATGATGAGGAGTTCTTCGATGCTGTTGATGCTGGAAAGGTCGAAGTGATTGCCGAGATGCCGTTGACTACGCCGAACCCCGCCCCTACGTCCAAGGGCAGAGATGAGGCCCTCGGAGATCTGCGAGAACCCCTCGAGACCCAGATAGCAGCATCCTTCAAAGGATACGAAGACCCCGTACGGAAGCGCTTGATGTTGGAGGCCGATGACAGACCAAAGATATCTCTTTAGGTAAGCCCGTCCACTCAGAATTGTACTCTTCGTGGTTAAATTGGTGTTAGGGAATCTTGAAATCCATGATCGGCAAGGACATGACAAAAATGACCTTGCCTGTTTCATTCAACGAACCTACCTCACTCATGAACAGGGTTGCTGAGGATATGGAATATGCTGACCTCCTCGACACCGCTGCTGATCGCATTGACGCGTCAGAACGCATGGTGTATGTGGCAGCCTTTGCTGCCAGTGAGTATGCCTCAACTATCGGCCGAGTTGCGAAGCCGTTCAATCCTTTGTTATCTGAGACCTACGAATACGTTAGACCAGACAAGGGTTATCGCTTCTTCGTCGAGCAGGTCAGTCACCACCCGCCGATTGGCGCTGCCTGGGCAGAGTCACCGAAGTGGAATTATTATGGCGAATCGGCTGTCAAGTCGAAGTTCTACGGGAAGTCCTTTGACATAAACCCGTTGGGTACCTGGTTTCTAAAACTGCGGCCGGTCTCTGGCGGCGAAGAATTGTACACGTGGAAGAAGGTCACGTCTTCAGTCGTAGGCATCATCACCGGCTCACCTACCGTCGACAACTACGGCCCCATGGAAATCAAAAACTGGACGACGGGAGAAGTGTGCATCTTAGACTTCAAGCCGCGAGGTTGGAAAGCGTCGTCCGCCTATCAAGTGACGGGTAAAGTCGTGACCGCGGACGGCAAGACAAGGTGGAGCATCGGAGGACGCTGGAACGACAAAATCTATGCACGCCTTACACCTGGTTACGAAGGGTCCGTCACACCACCGCTAGCTGCAGCCTCGTCGCGGCACCTCAAGCCTGGCTCTACGCAGACATTCCTCGTCTGGCAAGCCAGCGCCCGACCGACAGGCATTCCCTTCAACCTGACGCCGTTCGTCGTGCCGTTGAACGCGCTGCCGGATAAGTTGCGTGCTTTGCTGCCACCCACGGATATGCGTCTGCGGCCGGATCAGCGAGCTATGGAAGACGGAAAGTACGACTTCGCGGCGGTCGAGAAGACACGACTGGAGGAGAAGCAACGGGCGAAGAGGAGAGAACGCGAGGCCAAAGCGGAGAAATATGTGCCGAAATGGTTCAGCAAGGGAAGGTGTACGGTTACCGGTGAGGAGTACTGGGTCTCGAATGAACGATATTGGCAGTTGAGGGAGGATGTGGCCAGGGGAGGGAGTTGGGATGGTGTGGAGGAGATTTTCCGAGTTTGAGGTCACGACGAGCTGTTTGGACTAGTTGGATTAGTGTTGTGACCATAGGCTATGCCTGGCTGCGGGGGTCATGTTGGTACAGCCTTGAGACTGTTGTTGGACCTTCACAAGTTGCCTCTTCCGGCCGCGAGGCTGCTTTCGCCAAGTGAATTCCGGAGGCCTCAAGCACAGAATACTTCCAGCGACCACCGAACCACGAAACGACACCACACAGCAGCCCGTGAGGGATGGCTCCGCTGTTTAAGCTTACACAGCAAGTTTGGAGATACTACTCGACGTCTTTACGCGTGGTCTCGTACCTGTTATACTCGTCAGTATTCGAAAATCTTTACCAAAGTCGCCTAACCCGATAATCACTTACCTCTTCCCTCTGAAAGCCCAGAGGCCCCAGTTCCCACAACTGATATCCTGGGGGTCCAAATCATTCAAATCCCATCTCAAGCTCCGGAATCGATTCTCCCCGGCCTCCATCAAGATATCCACTTCCCCGCCGACTTTCTCCTCCACCCACTTCCTATCCCTTTCCATATCCCATTCCGTATACCCGGTCACCAGAACCGGAACTTTCGTTGCCAGCAACTGGGGCAGCGTCTCTTCCCACTCGTGGGAACTAGCCGGATGTCCAAGGCCGGGATGGAAGAGCATGAAGCAATCGAAGTAGGGGTCATAAGGGTAGAAGTGTTTCGCCTGGTGTAGGGTGTGGTAGTATTCGACGTACGTGCTGATCTTCATTTGATGACTGATCCGATCTTCGACAATGGCGCCGAAGGGGTTGGCAGGGGTGCGTTGGGGGAGAGGAAATTCGGAATCCCGATTTGCCATGCTCTCGGGCCCGATGAAGATGAGGTGGAATGAGACGCGAGGGAACAGGTGCGAAAGCTGAACCCAGACCTCACGGGGAAGCGAGGATTCCGCACGTGCGCCGAGTATGAAGATGCGCACGGGCGGTGGGTTCGGTCTGAGGCCTTTAATGTCAGGTCCTGCGCCGGTTCGGGGTGGATGGAGGGTGTAGCGCAGAGCTGCGCGGTGGTCAGTGGTCTACTCATGCATACTGTCGAAAGTCACTCACCAGTCAAGCTCTTCAGACCTTCCGCTGTCAGTCGTCCTCCTCTTCTGATATTATATGGGCTAAGCTCGTGCAACACGCTGCCAATGGTGACTGGATAAGTCAGTAATCGTGTCGCTTGCCGCAGGCTTCGTGCCTCGTTAATGGCCCTGAACTCTCGAGAGTAGAGGAAGGTATCCCAGTTCGTCATGTTCACCAGTGCCTCTTCCATCTGAGGTCCCGGATATTCGAACTCAGGGAAGAACCTTCCGGAGCGTAGATCATGGTCATCTTCGTTGATCTCATGTAGTATATCGCAGACTTCCAGATGGGACTCGTAGTCATCTGCCCAATGATTTTCTGTACAGTACACAGGTATTCCGCAGTCCGGACATTCGAAATTGACATGCGCTGGTGGCAGACTGGTAGAGCATACTGACTTGCGGGCTTCTGGATCGCCAGGTGCATTTGGCAGGCGGGTCTGATGGTGAGATGGGTGAGGACAAGAAGCATGCCTTTTTAAGAACGCCGCTCGTTGACGAATCTCCGGTGAGGGCGATTTCGAGAATGGATGGAACAGGTTGTTAGCTTTCAGGAGAGGTCTATCAGAAGCTTCGGGGATTGGCGCTGTTGAAAGACCGGTCGGGGGGGGAAGCTCTGTCGGCTCATTTCTCGGAATCTGGCCACGTGCAGTTGCTGAAGATGCTGCGCGCCTAGGCAGGATTTGTACGGAGAATCTCGCAGGGGCGGTGGATTGTCGAATGGGAGCGGCCTTCTGCTCTGGAAGACAAGCTCGTCGACTGGAGAAGGGTCGGGAGAAGTGGACACCTGATTTTGTCGCTGGACGGAGGCTTCTCAGACACTTTTGGCAGGTGTATCCAGGCTGCATATTTACAATCCAGAACTGATGGTGTTATTGTTGCCTGCGGGCGACGTCGGTGAGCTCTGAACAGCAAGCCTTGGCGTCACTCAAGATCTACATCTTACATCAGCCAATCACAGCCGGGTTTGAGCACAGAGCAAGAGCTAACTGTTTGCGGATTTCTGCAACTTCAATTCAGTCCAGTTTGAACAGGTTAACGTTAACGTTAGTTGCCTGATCCACCACAACGACACTCACACATTCACCTGGTGAAGCGGATATTGGACATCTATTTACTTTCGGATCTCACGCTCTTGTGAGCTCAGAGCAACTCTGGGCTTAGGCCCGCTCCACCCTACAATCATGGCTACCACTTCATCGATGTTCATGTACTCCCTTACCATACAGCCTCCATCAGCAATAACCCAAGCAATACTCGGTCAATTTGCGGGCACGAAAGAGCAGCAAATAGTAACAGCTTCGGGATCACGACTCACGTTACATCGTCCAGATCCGACCCAGGGCAAAATAACCACCATCCTTTCACAAGATGTCTTTGGCATTATCAGGACTCTGGCAGCCTTCCGCTTGGCGGGAAGTAACAAGGGTATGTACTTTCCTCTGTGCTCCTAGACTTCACTTAGTGATTCATGAAGTATGGCCGGCAGCTCGATCCTCCTCAGCGCTTGCGTCGCCCAGCGAAAGAGAAGCTGCACGGCAGACTGGAAGGCTTTGGAAGAGCTCTGCTGAGTATGCTGAACAGATTACATCATCATTGGCTCCGACAGTGGTCGTATTACCATTATTGAATACGTCCCGTCACAGAATCGGTTCAACCGACTTCATCTTGAGACCTTCGGCAAATCTGGCATACGACGAGTTATTCCGGGGCAATATCTCGCAGTGGATCCAAAGGGCAGAGCATGTTTGATTGCATCAGTGGAAAAGAATAAGCTCGTCTACGTGCTCAATCGCAATGCGCAGGCAGAGCTGACCATATCCTCACCATTGGAGGCTCACAGGCCGCAGACCTTGGTCTTCGCAATGGTCGGCCTTGACGTAGGGTACGAGAATCCGGTATTTGCGGCTCTTGAAGTAGACTACAGCGAGTCTGATCAAGATCCCACAGGACAAGCGTATGAAGGTGTTGAAAAGTCTTTGGTATACTACGAACTTGATCTCGGGTTAAACCACGTTGTCCGGAAATGGACAGACCCAGTAGATCGAACGGCGACGATGCTTTTCCAAGTGCCGGGCGGAGCTGATGGACCTAGTGGAGTGCTTGTGTGTGGGGAGGACAACATCACTTATCGACATTCCAATCAAGATCCCTTTCGGGTTGCTATCCCACGCCGGCAAGGGGCTACAGAGAACCCCGAACGGAAGAGATTCATCACCGCGGGAGTCATGCACAAAATGAAAGGGGCTTTCTTCTTTCTTCTCCAAAGCGAGGATGGAGATTTGTTTAAGATCACACTGGATATGGTCGAGGATGACAACGGTCAGCCGACAGGGGAAGTGAAGAGGATGAGGATAAAGTACTTCGATACTGTGCCCATAGCTTCGAGTCTCTGTATCCTAAAGAGTGGATTCCTGTTCGTTGCTAGTGAGACTGGGAATCATCATTTTTATCAGTTCGAGAAACTCGGCGATGACGACGAAGAAGCCGAGTTCAACAGCGACTCATTTTTTGCCGACCCTACAGAACCATATACACCGGTCTTCTTCCACCCCCGAAGTGCGGAGAACGTCAACCTGGTGGAAAGCATCGATTCGATGAACCCATTGATGGACTGTAAGGTTGCCAATCTCACAGAGGAGGACGCGCCGCAGATATACTCTATCTGTGGTACTGGTGCACGGAGCACATTCAAGACATTAAAACACGGGCTCGAGGTGTCCGAGATCGTCGAGTCCGAACTGCCAGGAGTTCCTCAGGCTGTGTGGACAACGAAAATCACCCGCAACGATCAGTTCGACGCTTACATCATACTCTCTTTCGCGAATGGAACCCTGGTATTGAGTATCGGTGAGACTGTGGAAGAAGTCACAGATACCGGCTTCCTTTCATCGGCTCCTACACTCGCTGTTCAGCAGCTTGGCGAAGACGCTTTGATTCAAGTACACCCTAGAGGCATCCGACATATCCAAGCTGACCGTCGAGTGAACGAGTGGCCATCACCACAACATAGATCGATTGTTGCGGCTACCACAAATGAACGACAAGTTGCTGTAGCGCTAAGCTCTGGAGAAATCGTTTACTTTGAGATGGACTCTGACGGCTCTTTAGCGGAATACGACGAGAAGCGAGAGATGGACGGCACGGTAACTTGCCTTAGTCTTGGCGAGGTACCCCAGGGGCGGGTCAGGAGTCAGTTTCTTGCAGTAGGTTGTGCCGACTCTACAGTAAGGATACTTAGCCTTGACCCGGACTCGACATTGGAGAATAAGTCCGTGCAAGCCTTAACGTCAGCACCATCTGCTCTCTCCATCATGGCTATGGCCGACGCGACTTCAGGTGGCTCGACCCTGTATCTGCATATTGGCTTGTATTCTGGTGTTTACCTGCGAACAGTCCTTGACGAGGTCACTGGGGAGCTCTCAGATACACGGACACGATTCCTGGGCCCGAAACCTGCAAAGCTTTTCCGGGTCTCTGTCAAAGGTCAATCTGCTGTACTTGCGTTGAGTTCTCGACCTTGGCTCGGGTACGCTGATCCGCAAACAAGCGGCTTCATGCTCACGCCCCTGGATTACGTTGGACTTGAGTGGGGCTGGAACTTCAGCAGCGAGCAATGCATGGAAGGCATGGTTGGAATCCAAGGGCAAAACCTCAGGTAAGCTAGGCTCTGATTCGATCCATTTCTCTAATCCAAAAACTCGAGACTTTATGATGACTCTTCTATGCTCTTTCCTACGTCGACGACGACCATGATGAAACATCATATATAATCCAATTGTTCCTTCTGAAATATCTCAAGCTACGCTTGCATGTCGTGCGGTTACGTGTTCACTGAAGTCTCGTCCGCTGATCATCTAATCTGCAAGAATCTTCTCCATCGAGAAGTTGGCAAACAATCTTCTGCAAGAATCGATACCACTGACTTACACTCCCCGCCAATTCGTCCGACATCCCGAACACCCACTTTTTTATGTTATCGAATCCGACAACAATGTCCTTTCTCCCTTCACCAAGTCTCGGTTATTGAACGATTCATCTATGGTCAACGGCGATGGTGTTACTCTACCACCAGAAGACTTTGGCTACCCGCGTGGCAAGGGTCACTGGGCCTCCTGCATTCATGTGGTCGATCCGGTCACTGCTAAAAAAACCTTACAGCAGATTGACCTTGAAGAAAACGAAGCTACGGTGAGCATAGCGACAGTTGTCTTCTCCAGTCAAGACGATGAGACATTCTTGGTTGTCGGTACAGGAAAGGACATGGTGGTCAGCCCGAGGTCATCGACGAGTGGCTTCATCCACGTATATCGATTCCAGGAAGAGGGCAAAGAACTTGAATTCATCCACAAGACCAAAGTCGAAGAACCCCCCCTCGCTCTCATGGGCTTTCAGGGCCGCCTCTTGGCCGGCATCGGTACCGACCTGCGAATCTACGACCTTGGCATGAAACAGCTTCTTCGCAAGTGTCAGGCTCAGATCGTACCCAACCTTGTCGTGGGCCTGCAGACACAAGGAAGTCGCATCATAGTAAGCGATGTCCAGGAGAGCGTGGTGTATGTGGTCTACAAGTTCCAGGAGAATCGCCTTATCCCATTCGTGGACGATATGGTTGCGCGATGGACAACTTGTATGACTATGGTCGACTATGAGACGATTGCGGGAGGTGACAAGTTTGGAAACCTATGGTTGCTTCGAAGTCCACAAAAAGCTTCTGAGGAGGCCGACGAGGATGGCTCCAGCGCTCACCTAGTCCATGAGCGCCAGTACCTCCAGGGTGCTCCCAATCGAGTGTCTTTGATGTCTCATTTTTTCCCTCAGGACATCCCTACAAGTATACAGAAGACGCAGCTCGTCGCTGGAGGTAGAGACATTTTGGTGTGGACTGGTCTTCAAGGGACGCTTGGTATACTGATCCCCTTTTTAAGCCGCGAGGATGTCGATTTCTTTCAGTCACTCGAGCAACATCTCCGCAGTGAAGATGCGCCTCTGGCTGGACGAGACCATCTCATTTACAGGAGTTATTACGTTCCAGTGAAAGGAGTCATTGATGGGGATTGTAAGTTCCCATGAAACAAGAACGTTCATATATACAGATACTGAAGTCCCCGCAGTGTGCGAGCGTTATGCGCTCTTGCCTAACGACAAGAAGCAAATGATAGCGGGAGAACTTGACCGGTCTGCTCGAGAGATCGAGCGTAAAATTTCTGTACGTCTCTACAACCGCTAGATTCTTCAGGGGATGCCATGGTGTTAGCAGCGCTAATGTGTGATTAGGACATGCGAACACGAGTTGCTTACTAGATACCTAGTACCCTAGTTCTACATAGACGTTTTTTACCATAAGTTCATGCCGGTCTCTGTGAGCGAGATGCAACCCTATTCCCATATCGCAATGCGACCTACATATGCAGTCTCTTTGAGTGTCTCTAGCCTTGCTCGATCTTTCGCGTTCTCGTCGCATGATCTTGAGCTGGATGCATACAATGCTCGGAGCAATGTACGCATGAGACTAGAGCGAAAACGACGATCTTTGAGTACGAGGCATCTTTACAAACAGACAGAGGTTTCCTTGTAATATATCTGTCGACACAGCAGAGCCAATTTTACGTTCCCAATCTCGTAATTCAAATGTCGTCAAGCTACCTGTGTATTCCCAGCTCTGATGGATCGTCGTCAAATGTCACATTCTGGTCAGACTGCAACTTCAGTCAAGGTGCGAAGGGGTCTTTTCGGCGTTGCACAACGAGCTTCTGTTCTCACGAAGGGTTCAAAACAATGTCATTGTCCAGGTCCGCTCCTTCAACCCACACGGGCATCGTTTGCTCAACAGACAGAGGTCCATAGCTACAGTGAGAGCATTGAGAAGAGTGTATAAAGAGACTTTCTTCCCAGATGATCTTCGGAACCCACATTTGACATCTAACTAACCATGACAATATCACCAGAGGCTCTGAAAAAGCTGCCGCATCAATACTTACCAGGACAACGAGCGTTTTCCAGAACCACACCAATACAACATCTCAGTCCAGACCGCAGTCATGTCCAGACAGCGCGATTACAGGTCGCGTCCCATACCATGTAAGGGCCTAATCCACAACCTATGCTGCGGCCACCGCGTCCGTTCAATAAGCAGCGCAGCATGCCGCGTCAACTGCGCTAGCCCCGGCTTCGACGCCGCCAAGACCCGTGGGGTTTTCTGGTGTCAGGCTTGCAAAGACCTTTTGTATCGTAAGAGTGTTTGGGGTTATCAATGTGAGATACAGGACCTACGAGATTTTACCCATGCGGCTCGACTCCACAGCGGGGCGTGCGCGCAAGTGATTGAGGCTGCCGAGGACATGATCAGTATCATTGACATGCAGATGAGGCAAGTGGCGGGGTGGGAGGCCGTTGATCCATTTTTGGCACAATGTGAGCCAATCATCCAGTCGAACCGCAATCGAGACTTGGACAAATGGTGGCATCATCATATTCTACAATGACCATCCTGCACATTTCTACAATGACCATCCTGCACATTCATATAGTGCAATCTTCACCCCATAAATGCAATTTACTCTCCTGAAAAGCTTTATGCGAGTGACTCTCCTGGCCAGATTGATGGCCAGTCTTTTCTAACAATGCAGAGAATATGACAAAGCAGTTGGTGAGCTTTAAACCAACGTACATGTCTTTTTCCTCGCACAATACTCTTGCCCTACTCTCTAGCATTTATACAGGACCGTTGATTGGCCTAATTGTTTTTCAATCTTGCGTCCGGGCTTCTCGGAGGCTTGCCCTGATAGATATGAAGGCTTTCTCAGTCTGCAATGCCACCTTTATGAGAGACAAAGAGAGAGAGAGAGCGTGATTTACTGAGCTTTTTGCACATGCACTTGGTTGATCTCTAATAGCTGTTGTGATTCTGTGGTGGTAATGTGCACTGCATTGTCCAGCAAGAACTCAACGGATAAGTTGACTGACAACCAAGAGATGAACATGACTGCAGAAGAGTGATCGAAAAGCACATCAGCATGTATTTCCCCATCTTGGCAGGTTTATGAGCTATTTTTCAGTGCATATCTGCCACATGCTTGTAGACTGCATGCAATGTATGAAGATTATATAAGTAAATAAGATCACCCTTAGTAGGGTTGAAATGAGCAGTGGCCATTGTCAAACATGAGGTTCGTGATAACTAACACCTTCGAGTGCTAGGAATGGTCATGTCTGGCAAGGGAGGAATATTTAGCCGTAGACACTATAGTGTGGAGCTGAGGAGCGCCAATAGCGGAGTGGAGCACCCGTGGCTGGTGCGGAAACCCAGTGCTACAAGTGCACATCTATGAACTGACCTAGCCCGAACAGAACGCCTTGAAATGCTTGCAATCCGCCAAAATAGTCTTGACACATAGGACTTGCGTCATGATTGCTGTGCGGGTATGCTCCATCGACTGAAACATGCCCATCAAATCTCGACCACCGGTGGTTGATCGTGCGTGACACGGCGATCCTCTTCATTTCCGTCGTCGGGCTCTGCATTTGTGGTTGTTCCGCGTTGATTGAGAACTTCAACATTTGGTTCTTCTACGACTTCCTCCCTCCTGGCCCCGGCGACCTCTCTTCCCACTTCCTCAATCAGCCTGACCGCCTCCGCCGTGTCCCGCGCAGCAATATGCCTCTCGCCGATCCCAGGCACTAGGCTGGCCAAGAAGATTGCTACTGCTCTCTCGAAACTTCGCAGATATTGCCTGACAACTCCGAAGTCACGCTGCTCCCGCTCTCTGAGTAATCTCTCAGCCACTTGCCGTACGTCAGGCACCTCACCAGCCGCTGCTTGCGCTTCATTACCGCCACCAGGGGCATCGGCACCCTGACCGACCCCTATATCACGGCGGCCGTTATCTGCTAACGGGACCAAGCCCTCCACATGCCTCCTGAACGGCTCCAATGCTGCTTGGTAAATTGGACGGAATATACCAGATTGGAGGAACAGAACCACGAGAGCCGAAACAGCAAACACCGCTGCACGACGCCAGCCTCCACCGGGCATGAAAAGATAGACAAAGCCGAAAAGACGGACAAAGAGCCAAAGATGTCCGCCAAAAGGCAAGAGTATACGGGCTAAGTCGCGAGCTGGGGCCTGGTCCTGCGGCACAGGCTGTGCAAGGTTTGGCGGACCATGCAATGCTGGACGTTGGCCCCGAAATTCTTCCGCGCGGTTCATAAAGTGGGGTTGATTCCGATGCCGCTGCTGGTAGTTCGTAGTAAGAGTGGCGGACTCGTTGGGAAACGAAATGATTCGGGGGATTGTGCCATATAGACCAGAAGGTGAGACCAGTATTGCCTGAGGGCCAGATGGAGACGAAAGCAGATAGACCATTGGAGTTACACTGTCTGGCATGGACGCCGCAGCTTGTGCCACGTTGTCGGAAGCAGTGGGGTCTGTGGTAGGGTTTCTTCCCATCTGCGAAGCTCTCCTAGATATGCTTGATAAACGAGTGTTTAGAATACGCTCAAGCCCTTCGGAAAAGATATTCCGGTGCCTCCCAAATTCCCTGAGTTGCGAACGGACCGCATTTATTTGATATTCGGAGGGCACGGAACCGCCTGCAAGCATTCTCTCTAAGTCAGAAATCCCTTGCTGCACGGTTTCAGCAACTTCCACGCGATCTCGGGTTGAAGACTCCACACCAGCAGCTTGGGAGTGTAATGCTGTAAGGTTCGGTTGAGTGGCTGCACCCGGACGGCCAGTCGAAGAAAGAGCTACAGTACCAGCAAGCTCACTGACTGCACCTTGAGGAGCTGAGGGCATTGTGTTCGCACCAGTCGTATTACCATGACCGGCATGCGCTGTTGGTATAGTTCTGGTACTCTCGTTGACAGTAATACGCCAATTGTTACTGTTCGGTCCCTGTGCGCCGGGCGCAAGCAAGTTGATATGTTCGGATGAGGTTTGTGGTAGTGTAGGTGTTGCTTGATCCGGTGTTTGAGCCTGAGCCTGTAAGGGATTCATGAGGGGGATATCTGCCACCCCTTGCCTCCCTGCAGCAGCCCTTGCCTGCTGCTGTTGTGCTATGATTTGCTGGAGAGATGGCTGGGCGCTGGTCGAGAATTGATGCCCGTGGTTCGACTGTATGGGTCGAGCGGGCATTGCAGGAGGAGTCATGGTTCCCATCACCAATTGCTGATTGAGCTGTTGGCTCAGTGCTGCAAAGTGGCTATTTATGGCTGCTTGAATATGTGGTGGTATGTGTTCTTGCGTAATTGAGAAATTATTATTGTGTTCATAATGGATGGGTAGATGATGATCTTGAAGCCTTCCGCTGGTTCCAGTACGTGGGGGTTGCTGACCACTGTCTGCCCGGGTTTGGGCAGGAGGGAGAAGCGGTTCCTGGCTTGCGATGCCCGGAGGTCCAGGAAGGCTCCGTGAAGGTGTACTCGTGCTGAATGCACTAGAAGCCGTAGTGCTAGCCGGAGCGGAGGGCGGTGTACCGTTCGAAGGAGGGAGCACTAGGTGCAGACTATGTGCCACAGGATCGTCAATCTGTAGACCAATAGTCAGGATATATCAGTCTTCCAGGGGCTCCCAGCCTTACAGCCTCTTGTCCAAAAACGTCTTTCATAGTATCGGTAGTCCTGACCAAAGCCTTTCCTCTGTATATCAGCCTCTGCCTTCCGGGCGTTGGCTTTGTGGCTATGGCATCTTGTATCTTTTTCTTCAGCTCCCCTACTGTAGTGGTTACAGGTATTGCAGGAAAGGTAAGCTTGTCAGGCACTTCTGGTGATGGTGAGAGTATATGCAAAAAGATGGTCTGAGGCTCCGCGGACGGAGCATCTGGTGCAGGTGGACCCAGCTCTTTGAATGATGCCCTCCCCAGGTCCAGATCCATGTCTTGACCTGGGCCCTTCGCAAAGAGCGAACACTCTATGGGGCAAGCCGCTACACCTTATTGCCTTTGTTCCAGATGACCATGACCATAGACTGACGTGTAAAGATTTCTCTCCGTCTACATGCTTTTCTCTTTCTTTCCCGGGTCAGCTGTCGAAACGTGGATGATCCTCAACACAGAGTAGGTAAGCTGAATATTAAAAGCTACGTTGTACCATGAATACCTTACTAAGGTACAGGTGAGGTGGCGGCAACATTCACCACCGGGTAGGTACGGAAGTACCCGGCTCCGCTGCAAGGTAGCTCCCTAAGAGAGTACCTCGAACAACTACAGTGGGTGTACCAATCTACCTTGAACCCTGCCTTAGGTACAGCTATTCCTAGAATGTTGGCTCCTCAGTTCGCTCAGAACTTTTTGCAACTTTTTTTTGAAAATCACACTCAAATTCAGTGTTTTGATGTTAAAATCACAACTAAACACTTATTTCTATAAATC
>JAABUJ010002065.1_pt1 | contig 26314 bp, 24 predicted proteins | sample 5559131 | NCBI WGS metagenome assembly JAABUJ01 (sample SAMN10711875, study PRJNA513366) | rock metagenome | isolation source: Antarctica rocks | place: Antarctica: Victoria Land, Mt New Zealand nord | collected 2016-01-07
CAGCGCCTGCCGACTGGCCTCGTCGTTCAGCGCCGCCATCACCGCGACCGCGCCGGCCAGCTGGGCGCCGTCGGCCACCCCGCGCTTGTGAGCCGTGGTGATCGCACCCACGCCGAGCGGCTTGGTCAGCACCACTGCATCTCCCGGCGCAGCGCCCGCGTTGGTCATCATCGCTGCCGGGTCGACGGTTCCGGTCACCGCGAGCCCATACTTCGGCTCGGCGTCGTCGATCGAGTGCCCACCGACGATCAGGCAACCAGCCGCTTGCGTCACCGCCAGGCCGCCCTCGAGGATGCTGCGCAGCACGTCACCGCCGAGCCGCTCCAGCGGAAAGGCGACAAGATTGAGCGCTGTCAACGGCGACCCACCCATCGCGTACACATCAGAGAGAGCGTTGGCGGCGGCGATCCGTCCGAAGTCAAATGGGTCATCCACGATCGGCGTGAAGAAATCCACCGTCTGCACGAGCGCGAGATCCGCTCGCAGCGCAAACACGGCGGCGTCGTCGCCGCTCGCCGAGCCGACCAGCAGCCGCGGGTCGCCCCCCGCGGAAAGACCGCGAACGATCGGCATCAGGTCGGCGGCGGGGAGCTTGCATCCGCACCCGGCACCGTGCGACAAGGATGTGAGCGCGATCGGTTCCAGCTCTCCTAAGCCTATACCGTCGCATCGCGCCCATCGCGCACATCGCGCCCATCGCGCCCATCGCGCCCATCGCGCCCAAGGCGTGGGCGGCGAGCCCGTCCAGAATGCGCGATCGGCCGGCCCGAGGAGCGCTCGGTAGATGTCCCCGCTTCACGCGCTCACGATCTTCGTGGTCGGGATCCTGGCCGGCGCCGTCAACACGATCGTCGGCAGCGGCACGCTGCTCACGTTCCCGTTGCTGCTCGGCTTCGGCTACGCGCCCGTGCTCGCCAACGTCTCCAACACGATCGGCCTGGTGCCGGGCTCGGCGGCCGGGGCGATCGGCTATCGACGTGAGCTGCGCGGACAGGGCGGCCGGCTGCGGCGGCTGGCCGGCGCCTCAGTGCTGGGCGGATGCTTGGGCGCCGCCCTGCTCTTGATCGTGCCCGGGTCGGCGTTTGCCGTGATCGTGATCGTGTTCATCGTGATCGCCGTGATCGCGGTCGTGGCCGAGCCGGTGCTGTCTCGGGTCCTGGCCGGGCACCGACCCAAGGCGCAGGAGCTCCCCGGACCGGTCGCCGCCGCCGTGGTGTTCATCGCCGGCGTCTACGGCGGCTACTTCGGCGCCGCCCAGGGCATCCTGGTGCTCGCGGTCCTGAGCCTCGCGCTCGACGATGACCTGCAGCGCCTCAACGCGCTCAAGGTCGTGCTGGTCGGGCTCGTCAACCTCGTGGCCGGCATCGTGTTCATCTGCGTCGCCCAGGTGGCCTGGGGACCGACCGGGCTGATCGCCGCCGGATCGCTGATCGGCGGAACGATCGGCGCCCGGGCCGGCCGGAGGCTGCCGATCTCGGTCCTGCGTGCGGCGGTGGTGATCGTCGGAATCGTGGCGATCATCCGCCTGGTCGGCTCCTGAGAGCTGCGACCTCCCGGGACCCGAGGGCGCATCTGCGCGACGCGCGGAGGCCGGACTCGAGGCGCGGAGGCCGGATTTGAGTCGCGCCTCGACCCGGCACGCGGGGACGGTTGACAGGGATTAGGTATTGGGTATTGTGTATCCCACGGTGCAGGCGACGATGACCAGCCCCGAGGTTCTCGTGCCCGACGAGATGACCGGATCACTCGTGATCCCACCGATCCCGCAGGCCGGAACCAGCGTCGCTCAGCTCGCCTACACGGCTCTACGGCGGGCGATCCTGGCCATGGACGCCTATCAGCCCAGTGCCGACCTGCGCCTCGACGAGAAGCGTCTGGCCGCCGAGCTTGGCGTCTCGCGGACGCCGGTGCGTGAGGCGCTGTCGCGGCTCGCGCACCAGGGACTGGTCACGATCGTCCCGCGCCGCGGCGTCTACGTCGCGCGCAAGAGCAAAGCCGAGATCGGCGAGATGATCGTCGCCTGGGCGGCCCTGGAGAGCATGGCCGCCCGCTTGGCCTGCAGCCGCGCCGACGACGAGGAGATCGGCAGCCTGCGGAACCTGTTCTCGACCTTCGAGCTGGGCCAGGTGCGCTCGCACCTCGACGAGTACTCGGCCGCCAACCTCCGCTTTCACCAGCGGCTGATCGAGCTCGGGCACTCGCAGCTGCTCGCTGACATGGCCGACGGGCTGCTCGTGCACGTGCGCGCGATCCGCCGCCACACAATCGGGGAGGCTGACCGCGCCGAGCGGTCGATCGTCGATCACATGCAGATCCTCGAAGCACTCGAAGCCCGCGATCCCGACCGCGCGGAGAGGCTCGTGCGCGACCACGCGCTCAACTTGGCTCGCCACGTGGACCTCACCTGGCAGCTGGATTGACCGCGCTCACGAAGAGACCGAATTGCACTCAATGACGAAAAGGAGAGCACAGTGACCGCCACGGCGAGTACCCAGCACGAGGGGGACACCGTAGTCCGCGCTCACGAGCCCGAGACGGGGATGATCTCGGGCGGCCACCTGGTCGCCAAGGCGCTCAAGGCGGAGGGGATCGACACGATCTTCACGCTCTGCGGCGGTCACATAATCGACATCTACGACGGGTGCATCGATGAGGGCATCAAGGTCATCGACGTCCGTCACGAGCAGGTGGCGGCACACGCGGCGGACGGCTACGCGCGCGTGACCGGGCGGCCGGGCTGCGCCGTGGTCACGGCCGGTCCCGGCACCACTGACGCGATCACGGGAGTGGCCAACGCGTTTCGCGCCGAGAGCCCGATGCTGCTGATCGGCGGCGGGGGTGCACTGGATCAGCACCGCATGGGCTCGCTGCAGGACCTGCCGCACGTCGACATCATGCGTCCGATCACGAAGTTCGCCTCCAACGTGCTCACCACCGAGCGTGTCGCCGACATGGTCTCGATGGCCTTCCGTGAGGCGCAGGCCGGAGCCCCCGGGCCGTCCTACCTGGAGATCGGCCGGGACGTCCTCGACCGCAAGGTGCCGCTCGAGAGCGCGGTGATTCCCGAGGCTGGGCACTACCGGGCCTCCACCAAGAGCATCGGCGATCCGGCCGACATCGAGCGCCTGGCGGACATCCTCGTCAACGCCGAGCGGCCGTGCGTGCTGCTCGGGACCCAGGTGTGGACGTGCCGGGGCGCCGAGGCCGCGGCCGAGTTCGTGCGGACGCTCAACATCCCCGCGTTCATGAACGGCTCCGCCCGCGGGACGCTCGCCCCGGGGGATCCGCACCACTTCCACCAGACGCGCCGGCACGCCTTCAGAGAGGCGGACGTGATCGTGATCGTCGGCACCCCGTTCGACTTCCGCATGGGCTACGGCAAGCGCCTGTCTCCAGACGCCACCGTGGTCCAGGTGGACATGGACTACCGCACCGTCGGCAAGAATCGCGACGTCGCGCTCGGACTCGTCGGCGACGTCGGTGCGATCCTCGGCGCGGTCACCGAGGCGGCGCGCGCCCACCGCGACACCGGCGCCCGCAAGCGCGAGGCCTGGCTGCAGGGTCTGCGCGAGGAGGAGGACCGCCTGATCGCCGAGCGCCTGCCGCGCCTGCTCAAGGACACCGCGCCGATTCACCCGCTGCGCCTGGCGCATGAGATCAACCAGTTCCTCACTGACAACACGCTGTACATCGGCGACGGCGGCGACGTCGTGACCTTCTCCGGCGGCGTGGTCCAGCCCAAGGGCCCGGGGCTGTGGATGGATCCGGGACCGCTCGGGACGCTCGGCGTCGGTGTGCCGTTCGCGCTGGCCGCCAAGCAGGCGCGGCCCGATCGCGAGGTCGTCTGCCTGTTCGGCGACGGTGCGTTCAGCCTCACCGGCTGGGACTTCGAGACGATGGTCCGCTTCAACCTCCCGTTCATCGGCGTCGTCGGCAACAACTCCTACATGAATCAGATCCGCTACGGGCAGATTCAGAAGTACGGCCCCGAGCGCGGCGAAGTGGGCAACAAGCTCGGCGATGTGAAGTACGACCAGTTCGCCAAGATGCTCGGCGGCTACGGCGAGGAGGTCTGTGAGCCGAGCGAGATCGCCCCGGCGCTGCAGCGTGCCCGCGAGTCGGGTAAGCCCGCGCTGATCAATGTGTGGATCGATCAGAACGCGTTTGCCCCCGGCACGATGAACCAGACGATGTACAAGTGAGGAGCGGGACATGAACAACAAGGCACTCCAAGGTGTCCGGGTCGTGGACATGACACATGTCCAGGCCGGGCCCGTCTGTACTCAGCTGCTCGCCTGGATGGGCGCCGACGTGATCAAGATCGAGCCGCCCGGACGCGGTGATGTGACCCGAACCCAGCTGCGGGACCTGCCGGACGTCGACAGCCTGTACTTCACGATGCTCAACTGCAACAAGCGCAGCCTGACGCTGAACATGAAGTCTGAGGAGGGTAAGGAGCTGTTCCGCGAGCTGCTGCGCCGCTCCGACGTGCTCGTGGAGAACTTCGCCCCCGGCGCGCTGGACCGGCTCGGCTTCAGCTGGGAACGCGTCCAGGAGATCAATCCGCGGCTGATCTACGCGTCCCTGAAAGGATTTGGCCCGGGCAAGCTCGAGCACGCCAAGGCCTATGAGCCGATCGCCCAGGCGACCGGCGGCTCGATGAGCACAACCGGATTCGAGGATGGTCCACCGGTGGTCACGGGGTCCCAGATCGGCGATTCGGGCAACGCCGTGCACCTGTTCGGCGCCGTCGTGGCGGCGCTGTACCAGCGCACCCACACCGATCGTGGCCAGCGGGTGCAGATCGCGATGCGCGACGGGATCCTCAACCTGTGCCGGGTCAAGATCCGCGACCAGCAGCGCCTCAAGCACGGGCCGCTGGCCGAGTACCCCAACTCCGAGTTCGACCGCGCTGTCCCGCGCTCGGGCAACGCGTCCGGCGGCGGTCAGCCCGGATGGGCGCTGCGCTGTAAGCCCGGCGGCCCCAACGACTGGATCTATGTGGTGATCCAGCCCCAGGTCTGGGAGACGCTGATGAACAAGATCGGACGCACCGAGCTGGCGGGCGACGCGGGCTACGCGACCCCCGAGGCGCGGCTCTCACACCTGGGCGCGATCTTTGAGATGGTCGAGCAGTGGACGCTGACCAAGACCAAGTGGGAGGCGTTCTCAGAGCTCAACGAGATCGGTGTGCCGTGCGGTCCGATCATGGACACCGAGGAGCTGCTCGACGACGCGGATCTGCGCAGCAGCGGAATGATCGTCGAGGTCGAGCACCCCGAGCGCGGTCCGTTCAAGACCGTCGGCTGTCCGTTCACGCTGTCGGACTCGCCGGTGGAGATCACGCGCTCGCCGCTGCTGGGCGAGCACAACGCCGAGATCCTGTGCGAGCTGCTCGACACCCCGCAGGACGAGCTCGAGCGGTTGACGGCGGCGGGCGCTGTGTAGCGGCCGGTACACGCGGCGCGGCCGACCGTTGGGCGCGCGGCTCAGTGACGACGAGAAGCCGAGAAGACCAACGAGGAGAGAACGGAATGCAAGCGGCGGTGACCCAGGATCAGTCGATCGACGTCGACCAGGCGACGGTCCGTGATGTGCTCGAAGCGGTTCGCGGGGAGGGTCGGACTTCGCTGAGCGCGCCCGAGGCCAAGCGCGTCTGTGACGCCTACGGCATTGCGGTGCCCCAGGAGGGGCTCGCCACCTCGTCTGAGCAGGCGGTCGAGCTCGCGCGGGAGATCGGATTCCCGGTTGTCCTGAAGATCGTCTCTCCCCAGATCCTGCACAAGACCGAGGCCGGTGGAGTACGCGTCGGGTTGTCCTGCGCCGAGGACGTGGCCGGCGGCTACGAGGAGATCATCGCCAACGCCAAGGCCTACGACGCCGACGCGACCGTGACGGGCGTGCAGGTCCAGCAGATGCTCGACTCCGGTCAGGAGGTGCTGATCGGGGCGATCACCGACCCCAGCTTCGGACCCGTGATGACGTTCGGGCTCGGCGGCGTGCTCGTCGAGATCCTGCGGGATGTCACCTTCCGCCTCGCGCCGACCCAGGCGCAGGATGCGCTGGAGATGATTGACGGAATCCGGGCCGCGGAATTGCTCGACGGCGTCCGCGGGGGCGCCCCGGTTGACCATCATGCGCTCGCGCGCATGATCGAGCGGGTCTCCCAGCTGGTTACCGACTTCCCCGAGCTGACCGAGGTCGACCTCAACCCGGTGCTGGCGCGTGAGGACGGTGCGGTGGCCGTCGACGTCAGGCTGGTGGTCTCCTTCGAGCCCGGAGTGCAGCCGCCGCCGAAGTACTCCCAGGAAGAGATCCTGGAGACGATGAACCGCCTGATGCGCCCGCGTGCGGTCGCGGTGATCGGCGCCTCTGATCAACCGGGGAAGATCGGCAACTCGGTGATGCGCAACCTGGTGGACGGTGGCTTCCCCGGCGAGATCTATCCGGTCAACCCCAAGGCGTCAGAGATCCTCGGCAAGCGGGTCTATGCCGATGTCTCCGAGCTGCCCGACGACGTCGACGTGGCGGTGTTCGCGATCCCCGCCAAGCTGGTCGTGGACACGATCGCCAAGGTCGGTCAGAAGGGCATTCCGACGGCGATCCTGATCCCGTCGGGGTTCGCCGAGACCGGCGAGGTCGAGCTCCAGCGCCAGCTCGTTCAGACGGCGCGCGAGCACGGGGTGCGGTTCGTCGGGCCCAACATCTACGGCGTCTACTACACGCCTCAGAACATGAGTGCGGCGTTCACCACCCCATACGACGTGAAGGGACCGGTGGCGTTGGCGTCGCAGAGCGGCGGCATCGGAATGGCGATCCTCGGCTTCAGCCGCTCGACCAAGCTCGGAGTCTCGGCGATCGTCGGTCTGGGCAACAAGGCCGACATCGACGAGGACGACCTGTTGACCTTCTTCGAGCAGGACGACAACACCAACTGCGTGGCGCTGCACATGGAGGATCTCAAGGACGGGCGCGCGTTCGTGCAGGTGGCTCAGCGGGTGTCCAAGCGCAAGCCGATCGTCGTGCTCAAGGCCGGCGCGACGCCGGCCGGCACCAAGGCGGCGGCGTCGCACACCGCCGCGCTGGCCGGAGACGACAAGGTCTACGAGGACATCCTCGCCCAGGCTGGAGTGGTGCGCGCGCGGGGCCTGAACGAGATGCTGCAGTTCGCGCGCTGCCTGCCGATCCTGCCGACGCCCACCGGCGAGAACGTGGTCATCATCACGGGCGCGGGCGGCTCCGGCGTGCTGCTCTCGGACGCGTGCTACTCAAACGGGCTGAAGCTGATGGAGATGCCCGACGACCTCAACCAGGCGTTCATGAAGTTCATCCCACCCTTCGGCGCGGCCGGTAATCCGGTCGACATCACCGGCGGCGAGCCGCCCGAGACGTACGCCAACACGATCCGGCTGGGGCTCGAGGACGATCGCATCCACGCGCTCGTGCTCGGCTACTGGCACACGACCATCACCCCGCCGATGACCTTCGCCAAGGTCGCCTCGGAAGTGGTGGACGAGTTCCGCGAGCGCGGCGTGCGCAAGCCGATCGTCGCCTCGCTGGCCGGTGACGTCGAGGTCGAGCAGGCATCTGAGTACCTGTTTGAACACGGCATCCCTTCGTTCCCGTACACCACCGAGACCCCGGTGGAGGTGCTCGCGGCCAAGTACCGCTGGGCGCGCAACGCGCGGGCATAGGAGAGTCCAGATCAGGAGAGAGGAGATCAACTGTGTCGATGCAAAGTGAGAGGGAGGTGGCAGCATGAGTGCAGTAACGGCCGACTCCGGCTATCAAGAGGTCAAGAACGAGAACGGGCGGATCTTCCGAGTGGGAGAGACCCCCAAGCAGCTGTTGGGCTACAACCGGTCGGTCGTTATCATGGCGGCCTGGGCCGCCATGTGCCTGGCCGGACTGCTCGAGTACACCTGGGCCGCGCTCAGCGGGTCGCTGGCTTCGGCCCACCACTGGGGATCGGCGCCGGTGTTCTGGCTGTTCTCCTTCTATGTCGTGTTCGAGTCGTTCGTGCAGATCGGAACCGGCTTCCTTCGTCAGAGGGGCCTCCTGCCCGTGCGATACGCGGTGATCATCGGCGGCCTGCTGTGTGGAATCGTGTGCTATGCGATCACCGCCTACTCGACGACCATCTGGACCGCCTACCTGGGGTACGCCTTCCTCGGCGGGGTTGGCTCCGGGATGGTGTACTCGAGCTGCATCAACATCGTCGCCAAGTGGTATCCGGAGAAGAAGGGCTGGCGGACGGGGTTCGTCAACGGCGGCTTTGCCTACGGCTCGGTGCCCTGGATCATCGCGATCGGCGGTTTCAGCAGCGGCGCCGGGGTGGTCAACAACCTCGCGCCGTCGTCGGTGAAGGAGTTCATCCTCATCCAGGGCGCGGTCATGACGGTCGGCATCTTCCTCGCGGGGATGCTGATGAAGGACCCGCCCAAGAACTGGTGGCCCAAGGACTTAAACCCGCTCGATTGGGCCAAGAGCAAGCGCACCGCCCGTGACCTGCTGAGCAACCCGCCCGCGTTCGGGCACTACACGCTGAAGCAGATGTGGAGCACGCCCCAGGCCAAGTGGCTCGGGATCCAGTACTCGCTGTTCGTCGGCTGCTCGTTGTTCGGCGTGGCCTACTACTACGTGTTCGGTACGGCGGAGCACCTGGGCTCGGTTGCCGTGGTCGCCGGAGCGGCGGGGTTCGCGCTGGCCGACGGGGGATTCCGTCCCGTGTACGGGTTGATCTCCGAGTACGTCGGGCGCCGGCGAGTGATGTACTGGGCGTACTCGCTCAACGTGGTCTTCCAGTTGCTCACGCTGGTGGCCGGCATCAACCATATCCCATGGATGTTCGCGATCTGCGCGGTGACCTCGGGCGGCCTGTCAGGGGCCAACTTCCCGATGGCGGCGGCGATCGTGGCCGACTACTACGGAGAGAACAACAACGCCGTCAACTATGGCTCGATCTATGCCTGGAAGGCGCTCGGCGGTAGCTTCGCCGGCGGCGTCGCCGCCCTAGTCATGACCGGGACGCTCTACGGCCACGCCCAGTTCCACTGGGTCCGGGGGTTCCTGTTCGGGGCTCTGCTCGGCGTCCTCGCCGCGATCATCATGTACTTCAAGTGCAAGACCCCGACGCGCGAGGAGTGGGCCAAGGCGGTGGCCGCGACCCCGGAGGCCGCCCGCGGCGAAGTCTCCCAGGGGGTGGTAATCACCCATTGACGATTCTCAGCCCGGCGCGGGCAGCCGGCCGCGGTCAGATGACCGCGGCCGGGGCCGGACGCGCGTGCGTGTGCGAAGCTGTTCGGGTGCTCGCCTGCGATCCGTGTCTGGGCCGCCCTTGAGGATCGCGGTGCTCGGCGCGGGCGCGATCGGCGCCTACGTCGGCGCCGCCCTGGCCCGCGGCGGCGCCGACGTCCATCTGATCGCCCGCGGCGAGAACCTCGAGGCGCTGCGCCGCGACGGGGTCCGTGTTCACTCCGCGCGCGGCGACTTCACCGCGGCGCCGCCCGTGACCGACGACCCGCGGGAGATCGGCCCGGTCGACATCGTCTTCCTCGGGCTCAAGGCCAACTGCTACGGGACCGCGAAGCCGCTGCTCGACCCGCTGCTGCACGAGCACACGGGCGTCGTGGCCGCGCAGAACGGGATCCCGTGGTGGTACTTCTATGGTCTGTCGGGACGCTTTGCCGGACGCCGGATCGAGGCGGTCGACCCCGGCGGGGAGGTGACGCGGGCGATCTCGCCCGAGCGTGCGATCGGCTGCGTCGTCTATGCCGGTACCGAACTGGAGGCGCCCGGCGTCGTGCGCCACCGAGAAGGGACCCGGTTCACCATCGGCGAGCCCGACGGGTCGATGTCTGAGCGCTGCACGCGCTTCAGCGAGGCGATGGTCGCCGGGGGGCTGAAGTGCCCGGTCGAGAGCACGGAGCTGCGCAACGAGGTCTGGGTGAAGCTGATGGGCAACGTCGCGTTCAACCCGATCAGCGTGCTGAGCCGGGCCACGATGGGCGAGATCTGCGGATACGCGCCGACCCGGCGCCTGCTCGAAGCGATGATGACCGAGGCCCTGGAGGTGGCCAGTGCGGTCGGTGCCGCGCCACCGATCTCGGTGGAGCGCCGGCTCGCCGGCGCCGAGAAGGTGGGCGACCACAAGACCTCCACGCTGCAGGACCTCGAGGCGGGCAAGCCGCTCGAGCTCGCCGCGCTCATCGACGCGGTGATCGAGCTGGCGCAGCTGACCGGCGTGGAGGTGCCGTCCCTGACCGCGGTAGGCGCGGCCAGCGGGCTGCTCGCGCGGACGCTCGGCTTGATCTGACGGTCGGCGCGGGTGGACAGAGGGCGCTAGTTGGAGTACGTCCCCACCAGGCGCGCCTGCTCGATCACGTGGTCCTCGATCCGCTCCAGCAGCGTCCGGCGGTCGAGCCCAGGCTCTAGATCGAGATCGTCGTCAAGCGCGTAGATCCAGAAGTAATAGTGATGAGTGCCGTGGCTCGGGGGAGGGGCGGGGCCGGCGTAGCCATCCTCGCCCATCGAGTTCTTGCCCTCGGTCACGTCGTCGCCTCCCTCGGGGAGGCTGGTCTGGGTTCCGGGGATGCCGTAGGCGACCCAGTGGGTGAAGCCATCCACCAGCGGGGCGTCGGGATCGTGGACGACGATCGCGAACGCCTTGGTGCCCTCCGGTACGCCGGTCCACTCCAGCGCCGGTGAGACGTCCTCACCGTTGGAGGAGTGGTGGTCGGGAATACGCTCGTGATGTGAGAAAGCCGAGCTCTTGAGCTTGAGGTCGGCGACGTTGAGTTCTTGTGACATGTCCTTCGGCTACCCACCGCCTCGGAGCTCGAATCGGGCCTCTCGCACCGGCTCGGCCTGGGCGAGCTTGTCCAGATCCAGCTCGGTCTCGCGGACCGTCCACGGCTCCACGGAAAAGGTCGAGTGCCGGATCACGAAGCCTGGGCCAGCAGCTCGCCGAGGTCCTCGACGACCACGCTGGCGCCGTGCTCGCGCAGCGCCTGGGCCTGACCGACGCGGTCGACGCCGACCACGTAGCCGAACTTCCCCGCCCGCCCGGCCTGCACCCCGGCCAGCGCGTCCTCGAACACGACCGCCTGTGCGGCCTGCACGCCGAGCGCCTTGGCGCCGGCCAGGAATGTGTCCGGGTGGGGCTTGCCCTTCAGGTGCTGCTCGTCGGCGACGATGCCATCGATCCGCGCCTCGAACAGGCCCTCTATCCCGGCGGCGACCAGCACGTCCTTGCAGTTGGCACTCGAGGAGACCACGGCGCGGCGCAGACCCGCGTCGCGCGCCGCCTCGACGAACCGCACTGAGCCCTCGTAGGGCTCGACGCCATCCTGCTTGATCAGCTCGAGCACGAGCTCGTTCTTGCGGTTGCCGATCCCGCAGACCGTCTCTGAGTCCGGCGGGTCGTCGTGACTGCCCTCCGGGAGCTTGATCTGACGGGAGGCCAGGAACGCGCGCACGCCGTCATAGCGCGGCATACCGTCGACGTACTCGTCGTAGTCCGATACCTGGTCGAACTGCACGAACGGCTCACCGTCGCGCTCGTCCCGCGTGCGCAGGTAATCGTCGAAGGTCTCCTTCCATGCCCTGGCATGCACCTTGGCGGTCTGAGTCAGCACTCCGTCGAGATCGAACAGGCAGGCCGTGATCTGGTCCGGGAGGCCGAGCACGGCGCTAAAGCTATCGCGCGGCGACGGTGATGAGCGCCGCGCCGAGAACAGCGGGGTCAGGGGCCGCGAGGTGCTCGATACTGAGGGCATGAGCGAGCGGCCTTCGGACACTTGGACCGGTGGGTGCTTGTGCGGTGCGGTGCGCTACGAGACGCACGGCCCGTTGCGCGACGTGGTGAATTGCCACTGCGGGCGCTGCCGGCGCACGCATGGGCACGCCGCGGCGTACACCGAAGTGGCCTCTGACGACCTGGCGCTGGTGGAGGACCGGGGGCTGGCCTGGTATGTCGCCGACGGGCGTGAGCGCGGATTCTGTCGGGAGTGTGGGGCGAGCTTGCTCTGGCGCCGGGCGGGCGCGGGCAGCACTTCGATCGCGGCGGGCACGCTGGACGAGCCGACAGGGCTACGCACGTCGGTGCACATCTTCGTAGACAGCAAGGGCGACTACTACGAGCTGGGAGACGAGCTCCCAAGGTTCGGCGCCGGCCGCCACCAGGGACCTGGAGGGCCGGGCGATGGCGACGCGGGATGAGGAGGCCGAGAACCCGGCGAGGGTGCGTGACGCTGCCCGGTCGCGCGAGGCGATCCTTGACGCGGCGGAGGTGCTACGGCGGGTGCTCGAGGCCCGTGAGGCCGCGTTGCGCGACGCGTTTTCACCGCGGCGGCCGCGAGCACCGCAACGCGACAGCCGGTCTCCCAACCGTGCCGTAGTCACCGGCGCGCCGCAGGGCGCGGGTACGATCCGCGGCGATGATCGCCATCCTCGGCGGCCTCGGCGCCGCGGTCTGCTGGGCGACGGCGACCCTGTGCTCGTCACGCTCGAGCCGGCGGATGGACCCGCTCGTGGTGGTCGCCTGGGTGATGCTCATCGGGTTGCTGATCGCCGGGCCGGCCACGGCGCTGAGCGGAATCCCGCCCCGTCTGGGCGCGCAGGCCGGATGGCTGGCGCTGGCCGGGGCCGGCAACGTCGGGGGTCTGCTGCTCTCCTATCGGGCGATGCGGATCGGACAGGTCTCGCTGGTCGCCCCGCTGGTCTCGACCGAGGGGGCGATCGCAGCTGTGATCGCGCTCCTGCGAGGAGAGAGCGTGGCGAGCTCGGCCGGGGTGACGCTGGCCGTGATCGCCACCGGGATCTGCCTCGCCTCGGTGCCCAACGATCGCTCCCCGCAGACCCGCGCGAGCGATCCCGAGGCGGTGGCGCTGGCGGTGCTGGCGGCACTGTCGTTCGGGGCCGGGTTATATGCGACCGGGGAGGCGGGTCACGCGCTGCCCGTGTCCTGGGCGGTGCTCGCCGCGCGGCTGGTCGGCACGGTCACCCTGGCGCTGCCGCTGGCGCTCCGGGGTCGCCTGAAGCTGGTCCCCGGGACCGCGAAGCTGCTGATCGCCTCCGGCGTCGGCGAGGTGTTCGGCTTCTACTCCTACACGCTGGGCGCGCGCCACGGGATCGCCGTCGCCGCGGTGCTGTCCTCGCAGTTTGCCGTCCTGTCGGTGCTGGGCGCCTACCTGCTGTTCTCCGAGCGCCTGGCGCGGATCCAGCTGCTCGGCGTGATCACCGTGGTGGCCGGGGTCGCCGTGCTCAGCGCGTTGCGTGGTTGAGCGCGAATCAGCCGGCGGCCGACCGGCGCGATCGCCGCCCCAAAACGCGACGCCGGCGGGCGGAAAACCGCGATTGCGCCCGGAAAGCCGCGGGTAAGTTGATCTACTAGGGATACCTGATAAGAAGGTCCTGCGAGCCTTTGCCGCGCTCGCGCCGAATCGCGAAAAGGAGCCTCTTTCGGATGAGCGACAGTCACGTACCACACACGACCACCGACGCCGGCATCCCGGTGGCCAGCGACGAGCATTCGCTGACCGTCGGCCGCGATGGCCCGATCCTGCTGCAGGACCAGTACCTGATCGAGCAGATGGCGCAGTTCAACCGCGAGCGGATCCCCGAGCGTCAGCCCCACGCCAAGGGCGCAGGCGCTTTCGGCCACTTCGAGACGACCCACGAGGTCAGCGCGTACACGCGGGCAGCGCTGTTCCAGCCGGGGGTCAAGACCGACATGCTGGCTCGCTTCTCCACGGTGGCGGGCGAGAGCGGCAGCCCCGATACGTGGCGCGACCCGCGGGGGTTCTCACTCAAGTTCTATACGACCGAGGGCAACTACGACATGGTCGGCAACAACACGCCGGTCTTCTTCATGCGCGATCCGCTGAAGTTTCAGCACTTCATCCGCAGCCAGAAGCGCCGCGCCGACAACGGCCTGCGCGACAACGACATGCAGTGGGACTTCTGGACGCTGTCACCGGAGTCCGCCCACCAGGTGACGTGGCTGATGGGCGACCGCGGCGTTCCCCGGAGCTGGCGGCACATGAATGGCTACTCCAGCCACACCTACATGTGGGTCAATGCGGGCGGGGATAAGTTCTGGGTCAAGTATCACTTCAAGACTGATCAGGGGGTCGAGTTCCTCACCCAGGAGGACGCCGACCGGATCGCCGGCGAGAACGCCGACTACCACCGGAAAGACCTGTTCGAGGCGATTCGCGACGGCGACCATCCGAGCTGGACGTTGTTCATGCAGGTCATGCCGTTCGAGGAGGCCCGGACCTACCGGTTCAACCCGTTTGACCTGACCAAGGTCTGGCCGCACGGCGACTATCCGCTGGTTGAGGTCGGCAAGATGACCCTGGACCGCAACCTCACCGACTTCCACACCGAGATGGAGCAGGCCGCGTTTGAGCCCAACAACCTCGTGCCCGGGATCGGTCTGAGCCCGGATAAGATGCTGCTCGCGCGGGGGTTCTCCTATGCCGACGCGCACCGCGCCCGGCTCGGGGTCAACTACAAGCAGATCCCGGTCAACACTCCTCACGTGCCCGTGCACAGCTACAGCAAGGACGGCGTGGGACGGACGGTCAACGTCACCGACCCTGTCTACGCGCCCAATTCCTACGGAGGCCCGCAGGCCGACCCGTCCCTGACCGACGATGCTGGACTCTGGTGGAGCGACGGTGACATGGTCCGCCAGGCGTATACGTTGCGGGCGCAGGACGACGACTTCGGTCAGCCCGGCACGATGGTTCGCGAGGTGTTGGACGACGAGGCGCGCGCCCGGCTGGTGTCCAACGTCTCCGGTCATCTGCTCGACGGCGTCTCCGAGAAGGTCCTCGCTCGGGCGTTCGAGTACTGGAAGAACATCGACAAGGAGACCGGCGAGAAGATCGAGGAGGCCGTTCGCGCGCCTGTTGGCGTCTGACGCCGCGCGCCTGCGGTCGCTGAGTGACACGAGGCTCGGGTGGTTCGCGCCCGGGCCTCGTCCTCTGTTCAGGCGCGAGTCGCTACTCGCGCTCGAGCGTCTGCAGCCGCTCGATCGCCTGGGTCAGGCGCTCCAGCGGCTCGACGATGTCGGCCCGGTCGGCCTTCTGCTCCACCGCCAGTCGTACCGCGGCGATCTCCCGCGCCAGGTACTCGGTCTCGGCTAGCGATCTGGCGTTGACCTCCCGGTCGCGCTCGATCTCCTCCTTGTCGCGGTCGGCCTGCCGGTTCTGGGCCAGCAGGATCAGCGGCGCGGCGTAGGCCGCCTGGGTCGAGAAGACGAGGTTGAGCAAGATGAACGGGTACTTGTCCCAGCGCAGTGACCAGGCAACACCGTTGAGGGCGATCCACACGAAGACCACGACGGTCTGGGCGGCGAGGTAGCGGCCGGTACCCAGGAACCGGGCCAGCCGCTCGGCCAGGCGTCCGAAGGAGTCAGGGTCGTAGACCGGGGCGCTGGCCTTTCCGCGTGGGGTGCTGAGATCGTCGGCGCGGGCCATCAGCTCTCAGAGAGCGTAATCCGCCAGTTGCCCGGCAGCACACGATCGAGGACGTCGTCGATCGTGACCGCGCCGACCAGACGACCCACCTCATCGACGACCGCCAGCGTGACGACGTCGTAGGCGGCCAGCCGAGCCGCGACCTCGCGATCGATCAGATCGACGGCGATCGGCTCCACGTCCTCCTCGACGCAGCGGACCACCGGCTTGCTCGGGTTCTCGCGCAGCAGCCGCTGGATGCCCACGTTGCCGATGTAGCGCCCGGTCGGAGTCTCCAGCGGCGGGCGGCAGACGAACACCTGGGCGGCGAGCGGGACCGGCAGATCGGGGTCCCGGACGCGGGCCAGCGCCTCGGCGACCGTCGCGGTCGGCCCGAGGATCACCGGCTCGGGCGTCATCAGCCCGCCGGCGGTATCGGGCTGATAGCTGAGCAGCCGGCGCACGGGCTCGGCCTCCTCGGGATCCATCGCGTGCAGCAGCTCGGCCTGCCGGTGGGCGGAGAACTCCCCGAGCAGGTCAGCCGCGTCGTCGGCCTCCATCTGGTCAAGCACGCGGCCCAGCCGATCGGGGTCCAGCCCCTCAACGAGCTTTACCTGCTCGTCCTCAGACAGCTCCTCGAGCAGGTCAGCGAAGCGCTCGTCCTCGAGCTCGGCGGCGAGCACCCGCCGGCGGCTGAGCGGCAGCTGGCGGATCGAGGCGGCCATCTCGGCCGGGTGAAGGCCTCCGAGCTCGGCGGCCTGGCGATCGACCGGACGGTCGGAGGCAAACAGCTCACCGGCCTCACTCCAGTCCAGGATCTGAGGGGCGCGGCGCAGGCCCGGCACGCGCCGTCCGGCCAGCGCCACGGTGGCGACCTCCCAGGCGAACGGCTCGGGCGACGGCGTCAGTCCGACGTCGACCACGCGCTCGCCGCGCAGCCGCTTGCCGATCAGCTCGCCGCCGAGCAGGCGCTCCCCGCCGCGCAGCTCGAACTGGCGCAGGTTGACCGACCCCCTCCGCAGCCGCGCGCCATCGGTGGCGATCTCCGCGATCCGCCCCATCCCGACGAACACCCGGCGCCGCTGAACGCCGACCACCAGCCCGTGGATGCGCGGCGGCTTTGAGCCCATGTCGACCACGCCGTCGATCACCCGTCCGACATCGGCTCCGTCGGCGCCGAGCAGCGGCAGCCGGGTCAGGCGGGACAGGTAGACGATCCGGCGCTCCATGGCTTCTCATGCTACGAGGACAACGGCGGCAAGACGGATTACTGCAGCGGAAAATCGTTGCCGCGCTCGGACTCGGGACGCGGCCCGAAGATCCACCGCTGCGACGCGTCGATCTCGACGTCGTCGATGCTCGCCTCACGCCGGGCCATCAAGCCCTCTGGGTCGAACTCCCACAGCTCGTTGCCATAGCTGCGCCACCACTGCCCGCCGCGGTCGTGGCTCTCGTACTGGAAGCGGACGGCGATCCGGTTCCCGGCGAAGGTCCACAGGCTCTTGCGCAACGCGTACTCGAGCTCACGCTCCCACTTGGCAGTCAGCAGCGCGACGATCTCGGTCCGCCCGCGCACGAAAGCGCCGCGGTTGCGCCACACCGAGTCCTCGCCGTAGCCGGCGGCCACACGCTCGGGGTCGCGAGAGTTCCAGGCGTCCTCAGCCCCCTGGACCTTCTGCGTCGCGGTCTCGGCCGTGAACGGCGGCACGGGTGGACGGGCCATGGCGGTTTCCTTTCGGGTGACGCAGTCAGAGGCGCTCACCATACGTTACGGTCGATCGGTGGGAAATCCGCGCATCGGGGTCCTGGCCGCTGCCGCGCGCATCCGAGCCCTGGCCGTTGCGGTCGCGGCCCTGTCACTGGCCGCCTGCGGCTCGAGCTCGGACGTCGTCCAGATCCGGCAGACGGTCGTCCGCGCCCTGCACGCGATCGGCTCGGGCGACGGCGTCGGGTTCTGCTCGCTGGTCACGCAGGTAGGCCAGGCCAAGCTGGCCCGGACGGTGCCGGGCTCCAGCTGCGCGCAGGTCGTCCAGCTGGTCGGCGAGCACCTGTCCCCCGCGCAGAGGTCCGGTCTGCAGAGCGTCAAGGTCGGCCGGGTCACGATCAAGGGCGACCAGGCCAGCGTGACCGCGGCGGCGATCACCGGCTCCCGGGGAACGCTGGAGGGCTTCCTGCAGAAGGGCTCGGCGGCGACGCTGCTGACCAAGTCCGGCGGCACCTGGAAGATCTCCGGCTAACTCGAGCCTCCCGCGACGTGATGAGCCTGGGTTCCCGTATACGGAACTCAGGCTCATCACGTCCGCGCGGGCCGCGCAAAGCGGCGCGAACGCTAGGGTCCCGGCTGCGATGAAGATCGTCTACACCCACACCGACGAGGCTCCGGCGCTCGCCACGCGATCGCTGCTGCCGATCATCGAGAGCTTCGCCGCCGCCGCGGGGGTGGAGGTGGAGCTGCGGGACATCTCGCTCGCCGGGCGGATCCTGGCCCAGTTCCCCGATCGCCTGCGCGACGACCAGAAGGTCGGCGACGCGCTGGCCGAGCTCGGCGAGCTCGCCACCCACCCCGAGGCCAACATCATCAAGCTGCCGAACGTCAGCGCCTCGCTGCCCCAGCTCAAGGCGGCGATCGCCGAGCTCCAGGAGCAGGGCTGCGACGTCCCTGACCATCCTGACCAGCCCGCCGATGACGCGCAGCGCGAGGTTCGCGCCCGCTATGACCGCGTCAAGGGCAGCGCGGTCAACCCCGTGCTGCGGGAGGGCAACTCCGACCGCCGGGCTCCCGCGTCGGTCAAGGCCTACGCCCGCCGGCATCCTCATTCGATGGGGGAATGGGCTCCAGACTCCCGCTCGCGCGTCACGACGATGAGCGACGGCGACTTCCGGGCCACCGAGCAGTCGGTGACCTCAGAGCACGAGGGCCGGATCCGGATCGAGCACGTCGCCGCTGACGGCACGGTTACCGTGCTCAAGGCGCCTTTTCCGGTGCTCGCCGCGGAGGTCATCGATGCCGCGGTGATGCGCCGCGTGGCCCTGGAGACGTTCCTCGCCACCCAGGTCGCCGAGGCCAGCCGAGACGGGATCCTCTTCTCCGTCCACCTCAAGGCGACGATGATGAAGGTGTCAGACCCGATCATCTTCGGCCACGCGGTCCGCGCCTTCTTTCCGTTCGTGTTCGCCGACCATGCCGCGGTGCTCTCGGGCGCCGGCGTAGACGCCAACGACGGCATGGCCGTTTTGCTGCGGGCGCTGGAGCGGCTGTCTGAGGGTGAGCGCGCCGAGGTGCAGGCGGCCATCGACGCGGCCTACGAGCAGGGCCCGGCGCTGGCGATGGTCGACTCCGATCGCGGGATCACCTGCCTCCACGTCCCCAGCGACGTGATCATCGACGCCTCGATGCCGGCCGCGATCCGCGCCTCGGGCCAGATGTGGGACGCAGCGGGAGAGCTGCAGGACACCAATTTCGTGATTCCTGACCACTCCTACGCCCCGCTGTACGCCGAGGCGATCGACGATTGCCGCGCGCACGGTGCCTTTGATCCGGCGACCATGGGCACCACGCCGAACGTCGGGCTGATGGCCCAGAAGGCCGAGGAGTACGGCTCCCACGACAAGACATTCGAGATCCGGGCGCCCGGCATCGTCCGCGTCGTCGACGAGGACGGCGGTATTCGGCTCGAGCACGAAGTTCAGGAGGGCGACATCTGGCGGATGTGTCAGACCAAGGACGCGGCGATTCAGGACTGGATCCGCCTCGCCGTCTCGCGGGCCCGGCAGACCGGAGCGCCGGCGGTGTTCTGGCTTGACGAGACTCGGCCTCACGACCGGCAGTTGCTGCTCAAGGTCCGCGCCGCGCTGGCCGAGCTTGACACCGACGGGCTCCAGATCGAGATCCTCGACGTGGCCGCGGCCACCCGCTTCACCCTCGCCCGTGCCCGCGCGGGCCAGGACACGATCTCGGTGACCGGGAACGTCCTGCGTGACTATCTCACCGACCTGTTCCCGATCCTCGAACTGGGGACCAGCGCCAAGATGCTCTCGATCGTGCCACTGATGAACGGGGGCGGCCTGTTCGAGACCGGTGCCGGCGGCTCAGCCCCCAAGCACGTCCAGCAGTTTCAGCGTGAGAACCACCTGCGCTGGGATTCGCTCGGCGAGTTCCTGGCCCTGGCCGAGTCACTGGAGATGCTGGCCGCCCAGGACTCAAACCCGCGGGCCCGACTGCTCGGCCAGGCCCTTGACCGCGCCACCGGCCGGCTGCTCGAGCGGGGTCGGTTGCCATCACGCCGGGCCGGTGAGCTCGACAACCGTGGCAGCCATTTCTACCTGGCTCTGTACTGGGCTCAGGAGCTCGCCCGCCAGGCCGAAGATCGCGAGCTGGCCGGGCGCTTCGCTCCGCTGGCCCAGCAGCTGGCCGCCGATGAGGCGAAGATCGTCGCGCAGCTCGCCGAGGTGCAGGGCTCGCCGGTCGACATCGGCGGTTACTACCACCCCGATCCCGAGCTCGTTGCGGCGGCCATGCGCCCCAGCGACGCGTTCAACCAGGCCCTGGAGCAGATCGGCGGGCGGATGAACCCCGCATAATGGGGACGATGGTTCCCGAGGCGAGATTTGAGCCGACCACCCACGGCAAGGTGCCCGCCGGGGAGGGATGGTTCGTCCTCAACGCGCACGAAGCCCGCTGGATGGACGGAGAGTTCGGCGCCTTCACCCGCTTCGAGGGCGAGCCGCGCTTTCCCCAGATCGGCATCAACATCGGCGTGCTCGCCCCCGGACAGCCGTCCTGCTTCTACCACGGCGAGGATGAGCAGGAGGACTTCCTCGTGCTCTCCGGAGAGTGCCTGCTGCTGATCGAGAACGAGGAGCGCCGCCTCAAGGCCTGGGACTTCGTCCATTGTCCGGCGTGGACCGAGCACGTGTTCGTCGGGGCGGGGGACGGGCCCTCCGCGGTGCTGGCCGTCGGGACGCGGCTCACCGACGCCGTCGTCTATCCCGACTCCGAACTGGCCAAGCGACACGGAGCCGGGGCGCCGCGCGAGACTCGGGACCCCGGCGAGGCATACGCCGAGATTCGCGCCGACGTCGAGACCGGCTACCGCCCGGGCTGGCTGCCGGGCTGAGGCTCGCCGGCGAGCGAGCCGTCGCCGGTTCCGTTGCCCTCGCCGACGAGCGATCCATCGCTCTCGCCGGCGCCGTTGCCCGTCGCCGCCTCGACAACCGGTTGCACCGCCTCGGCCCCGGCCGGTTGCACCGGTTCGTCCGGCGGCGCAGCTCGATCGCCTGACCGCGCCCGATCCTCGTCTGGGGAAGCCCCACCCTGTCCGGGAGCCGCGCCGCTGCGGGCCGCCGAGACCTCGAAGTCGCGGCTGCGGATCAGGACCAGCGTCAACAGGGCGGACGCGAACACGAGGATGGCGCCGATCAGGAGCACCTCGTTGAGCCCGGTGACGAAGCCGGTTCTGATCGCGTGGACGACGACCGGACGCGCCTGCGCGGGCACGTGGGTCAGGCCCGCGTGCGCCCCGTTGCCCTGCGCGACGCCCTCCGCGAGCGTGCGCGCGGCCTGGGGGCTCACCTGCTTGGCGCCGCTGAGCAGCGAGATGATGTGGGTCCGCACGGTGTGCGAGAACAGCGAGCCGAGACCGGCGATGCCGGTGGCGATCCCGATCTGACGGAAGGTCGAGTTGATGCCCGAGGCCATTCCCGCACGCTCGGGCGGCACGACGCCGATCGCGGTCGAGGCCAGCGGCGGGTTGATCAGGCCCGTCCCGGCCCCCGCGAGGATGAAGCCGGGGATCAGGTGGGTCCAGCCCGAGCCTGCGTCCAGGCCGCGCATCAGCATCAGCCCCGCCCCCACGAGCGCGAGGCCCGGGGCGATCAGGAACCGGATCGGCACGTAGGCGGTCAGCCGGCCGGACAGGGTCGAGGTGAGCAGGATCCCGCCGGACAGCACCAGGAACCGCAGACCGGTATCCAGCGCCGAGTAGTTCAGGACGTCCTGGAGGTAGAGGGTCAGATAGAGCAGCAGCGCGAACAGACCCGCCGAGAGCGAGAAGGCCGCGATCGAGCCCCCGGTGAAGGTCGGCTTGCGAAACAGGTTGAGGTCGAACATCGAGTTGTCGCGCTGGACGAGCTCGGCGATCAAGAAAGCGATCATCAGCACCCCGGCGCCGATCAGGCAGGCGACGATCGGGGTGGAGCCCCAGCCCGATTCGTTGCCCTTGATCAGGGCGTAGATCAGCGCGCCGAGGGCGCCGCTGAAGGTCACGAAGCCGATCAGGTCGGGCCGCCGCGCGCCACGCTGCTTGGATTCCTCCACGCGCGCCAAGCACAGGACGACGGCGACCACCCCGATCGGCACGTTGACCAGGAAGATCCAGCGCCACGAGATCCCGCTGGTCAGTGCGCCGCCGATCACCGGTCCGACCGCCACGGCGATTCCCGTGATCGCGCCCCAGATGCCGAATGCCGTGCCGCGCTCGCGGCCCTGGAAGGACGCGCCGAGCAGTGCGAGCGAAGTTGAGAACATCGCCGCCCCGCCCACGCCCTGGGCTCCGCGGGCCAGGTTCAGCCACAACGGCGTGGTGGCCAGCCCCGAGGCCAACGAGCTGAGGCTGAAGATGATCAGCCCGATCACGAAAAGCCGCCGACGGCCGAACAGGTCGGCGAGCGAACCGGTGGTCAGCAGCAGCGCCGCCAGAGTCAGGGCGTAGGCGTCAACCACCCACTGCAGGTCGCTGAAGGTCGCCTTCAGCGATGTCTGGATCGAGGGCAGCGCGACGTTCACGATCGTGACGTCCAGCAGCAGCATGAACGTGCCCACGCTCACCGCGATCAGAGTCCACCACTTGCGCTCCATCTAAGGCCGGCTCCTTTTCCGTGTCGAACCTTTGCTCGAGCCAAGGCTACTCAGCTGGGTGGCCCGGCTGGCGAGCCGGTCCGTAGGCGCCGGGGCCGCCGCCGAGAGCGGTATCCGCGGCCGGCGCGGCGATGCCCGCGCCCGGCGCATGGCAATCTGATCCGATGCCAATCGAGATCTCCCTGCTGGGCTGCGGACATCCGCACGTACCGGACCTGCTGGGCGTGATCGCATCGGAGCCGGACATCCGGCTGGCCGCGGCGTGGGACGCCGATCGCTCCGCGGTTCCGGGCGCGATCTCCAGTCACGTGGTGTCCGAGGCCGAGACCGCGATCAGGCGCGCCAACGCCGTCGTGATCTGCGCTCCGACCGACCAACGACCGGCTCTCTGCGTGCAGGCGGCCCGCGCCGGGCGCCCGCTGCTGATCTCAACGCCGATCGCGTTGAGCGCTGCGCAGGCCCGCGCGGTGGCGCGCGAGATCGGCCGCAGCCGGACCCCCGCGCTGGCGATGCTGTTCCTGCGCGAGGTCCCGGCGCTGGCTCGCCTGCGCCCGGCGCTGCGCGCCGGCCTGCTCGGGCGCCTGTCGGCGGTCAGCGCCAGCTTCGCCCATGCGGGAGCTCTGGATGGCGCCTTTGTGGGTCCCGGGGCCTGGATGCTCGATCCGCGACGAGCCGGTGTCGGTGGTCTCGGCGACCTGACGCTGCAGCTTCTCGACGCGCTCTCGGTCCTGGGGGAGCTGCCCCGTCTGGATGCTGTCGCGCTTGACCGTCCGGCGGGTGGCCGCGGTGACCTCGGCGGCATCGCGCTGGGCCGGTGGGCCGACCTGCCGCTCAGCCTGCGGACCAGCTGGGTCAGCCGCCCGGGCGGCCTCGAGCTGACCGTGTCCGGTGCGCGGGGCAGCGCGACGCTGCGCGATGGGACCCTCGAGCTGACCGGCTCTGACGGCACGCCCGAACGTTGGATCGGCGCGCCGCCCGACCCGGGGGAGGCGCTGCGCGCGTTTGCCGATCGGATCCGCAAGCGCCGGCTCCCCCGAGACGGGCTCGCCGGCGCGGTCGCTGCCCACGAGGTGCTCGAGCGGGCCACCGTGCTGAGCTGAGCCGCGCTATCCGTCTGTGACGGCCGGCGCATGATTTTCGTCCCGTCGCGCGGGGTAGTCCTGAGAGGAGATCGACCAGGAGCGAGGGATGGCGTATCGATTGCAATCAGAGGAGACTCCGAGGTGGCGGTGAACACCCTTGATCAGCTGGATCAGCTGGCCGACCGCTATGCGGGTCAGATGCCGGAGACGACCTTCGCGACCATCCGCGAGCGGCTGGAGCGCGAGCGCGACGCAGCCCGGCTGAGCTTGGGCGGCGCCGCCACGATCCAGCCGGCGCTGGCCGACCTGACCGCGGTGCGGGATCGGGCCGGGGACTGGCGGCTTGCCCGCAACGGCTGGCGGGCGATCGGTGACGGGCAGCGGCGGGGCTATCGCCGGGCCCGCCCAGCCTTCGGTGTGGCGCGGGCGCGGGGCACCGACGAGAACCTGCACGAGTGGCGCAAGCGGACCAAGGACGTCTGGTATCAGCTGAGGCTGTTGCGCCCGCTGGCCCCGAGGACCATCCGGGGGCAGGCACAGGAGGCCCACCATCTCTCCGATCTGCTCGGCGACGATCACGATCTGGCCGGGTTGCGCCAGATTCTGCTGTCGCTCGACGGCGAGCTTCCAGTCGACGTCGAGGCGGTGATCAGGCTGGTCGACCACCGTCGCGGCCAGCTTCAGGGCGACGCGTTGCTCGTCGGTGAGCGACTGTACGCCGAGCGACCCAGTGCGTTTGCGCGGCGCATGCACCGGTACCGGAAGGCGTGGCGAGCCGAGGGGCGCGCCGCGCTGGCGCAGCGGCCTGTCTCCCTGGCCGAGGCGACGCGAGTCTCAGCGGGTCCGTGACCGAGCCCCGGATGACTGGTCCGTGACCAAGCTCCGGACAACGATGCGACGCCTCGCGGTTCTCCCTCCGGATCCAGGGGTAGCCAGACCGGAGATGCCCGAGTCGGTGGAACTGCTGTCGATGGAGCTCCCCTGTGATCTGCATGCTCCTAGCGCGGTGCGTCACGCCCTTGACGATTCCGCGTCGCTCGGCCGGCTGCTGGAAGACGGTCTGCTGGTTGCCAGCGAGCTTGTGACCAACGCGGTGCTGCACTCCGGCTGCGCCGATCAGCACATGATCAACGTCCGGGCCGAGCTGTTTGGAGATCATCTGCTGATCTCGGTACACGATCCGGGGCTGTCAGGACGAGACGCCGCGCCGGCTCAGGCGGAGCGTTCGGCCGAGGTGTCCAAGCCTTCCTCCCACGCCGGCAACGCCAGCGGCCAGGACGGGGGCTGGGGACTGCAGATCGTCGATCGGCTGGCGCGGCGTTGGGGGGCCGAGCGCCCGGATGGCTACCGCGTATGGGCCGAGCTCACGCGGCCGGACTGATCGCCCTCGTTCCCTATGAATCCGGTGGGCTCGCGATCGACCTCGCAGGCTCGAATGAGCTTCATGGTGAGATACGGCGAAGCGGGGGCGGCTGCCAGGCCCCTGTGAGCACAGATGACGAACCGCCCAGCGCGAGATCCGGTCGTGCGCGACCCGATGTAGCCGATCAGGTTGGTGTATGGATCGAGCAGCTCAAACACGACAGGGCACCGAGGACCAGAGCGGCGACCAGCGCCAACCGGGCCGGCGCCGGGTTGGTGCCCGCCGTCACTGGCGCCGGCCCAGTCCGGTGAGCAGCTCGCGGACGCGAGCCCGGCCGCTGGTGCTCAGAGCCAGCGGGGGCGTCGAGGCGTCCGCGTTGTCCTGCAGTCCGCCGAACAGCTCGCGCAGCGCTTCGGTCGAGGAGCGCCGGGGCGTCCAGCCGAGCTCCTGGCGGGCGCGGTCGGTGCTCATCAGAGGTACGGAGACCGCCATGTCGAACCATCCGGGCTCCACCGGCGTCAAGCGGAGCGTGAAGCCCACCGCTGCCGCGCCCCGAACCAGTGAGGCCGGGACCTCGACCGGGCGGGCTCCGAGCAGCCCGGCGATCTCGTCGGAGCCGATCACCGGGCCGGCGGCGATGTTGAAGGCGCCCGATGCCTCGCTGAGCACAGCCCGGCGGTAGGCGTCACCGACGTCGTCGGAGTGCACGGCCTGAAAGCGCAGTCCGGGGATCGCGGGTGACACCGGGAACAGCTTGGAGTGCAGCAGGCTCCGGGGCAGGAAGGGCCCGATGAACAGGCGGCGGATCTCCGTGGCGGCTTCGCGCTTGAAGATCAACCCGGGCCGTAGACGGACTACGCGCAGCTCCGGGTGCTCGCGCTCGAGTCGGTCTAAGTCTTGCTCGACCGACGCCTTGTGGCGGGAGTAGAACGAGGTCTGGATCCCGCCGGTGGGCCAGGACTCGTCGACGAGTCGATCCTTGGGGCCGGGCGAGTAGGCACCCACCGACGAGGCGTAGACGAGCGCCGGCACCCCGGCCTCCACGACGGCATCGAAGACTCGGTGGCTGCCGAGCCGGTTCACGCGGCTGGTCGTCGACTCATCGCGTCCGGGCTGGATCAGCCAGGCCAGGTGCACGACGGCATCGGCGCCCCGGAAGATCGAAACGAGATCGGATTCGGCGACATCGGCCGACTGAAACCGAGCGCCGGGAAGCTCACCAGCGGGTGTCCGCCGGGCCACGGCGACCAAGTCGTCCACGCGGCCATCGCCTGCCAGCGCGCCCAAGACCGAGGTCCCGACGTTTCCGGTTGCCCCGGTCACCACGACCCGCATCGAACCTCCCCACCTCCTGTCGTCATCTCACGCGACCGAGCCGACGCCCCGCTGTCGCTGCCTAGCCTCTACCCCGATATGCCTCCGCCGTCTCCCTGCGCGCCGGGAACCGCGTCGGGCGCCATCAGCCGGGCGGCGTCGGCGGTCTGGTCGTCGAGCTGTCGCTGGGAGTCGCGCTCGGCCGCGACCCGCGCGTGGTAGATCTCGACCT